>JACCDZ010010448.1_pt1 | contig 106089 bp, 106 predicted proteins | sample 7449551 | NCBI WGS metagenome assembly JACCDZ01 (sample SAMN15323452, study PRJNA562643) | freshwater metagenome | isolation source: river surface water | place: USA:Blue River Watershed | collected 2017-08-18
CGGTGATCCGAACTTTCGCGAAATCGCCGACCACGAGATGGCCGCCGCGCGTCACTCGGACTACGCCGTCGATCTCCGGTGCATCGCCGCGCGATCGAGCGATCGCGGTGTTACCTTCGATGGCATCGACCAGAACCGTCTCTTCACGACCGATCCGTGCCGCGAGTCGCTGCGCACTGATGTCTTGCGCGACTTGCATGAAGCGCTCGAGCCTTTCCTCTTGAACCTCGGGCGGCACATGCGGCCCCGCATCGTTGGCGCGAGCCCCTTCGACCGGTGAATATTTGAATGCACCCACGCGATCGAGCTGAGCTTCCTCAAGCCATTGCAGAAGTTCTTCGAATTCCGCCTCGGTCTCGCCGGGGAAGCCGACGATGAAAGTGCTGCGAAGGGTCAGATCTGGGCATTCACGACGCCAAGAGTGGATGCGATCAAGCGTATTGACCGCATGCGCAGGACGACGCATACGCTTGAGCACGCTTGGGCTGCCATGTTGGAACGGAATATCGAGATAGGGCAGTACACGACCTTCGGCCATCAAGCTGATGACCTCATCGACATGCGGATAGGGATACACATAGTGCATGCGCACCCAGACGCCGAGAGAGCCGAGACCTTTGGCTAGATCGAGAAAACGCGTCTCCCACGATTGGTCGCGCCACTGCGCTCCGGCGTAGCGGATATCGGAACCATAAGCGCTGGTATCTTGGGAGATGACGAGCAATTCTTTGACGCCCGATTTAACGAGTTTCTCCGCTTCTCGGAAAACCTCGTCGATACGGCGACTAGCTAGCTTGCCGCGCAGATCCGGAATGATGCAGAAACTGCACTTGTTATTGCAGCCTTCGGAGATCTTGAGGTAAGCGTAGTGCTTGGGTGTTAGGCGAATGCCTTGAGCCGGCACGAGATCGACGAACGGATCATGTAGTGGCGGCAGATGCTCGTGCACCGCCGATAGCACATCATCGTAAGCATGCGGTCCGGTGACCTTTAGAACACTCGGATGTTTCTCGAGAATGCGTTGCGGGTTGGCGCCAAGACATCCCGTGACGACCACTTTGCCGTTCTGTTCGAGCGCTTCTCCGATGGCATCGAGTGATTCGTCGATGGCTGAATCGATGAAGCCGCAAGTGTTGACGACTACGAGATCCGCCGATTCGTAATCTGGCGCGACGACATAACCTTCAGCACGCAGTTGAGTGAGGATACGTTCCGAGTCGACGAGTGCTTTGGGGCAACCGAGACTGACGAAACCGATTTTTGGGGTATTCCCGAGGATGTTTTTGGCAGGCACAGCGTATTTTACCGCCTCGTGGCCGCGCTTGTCCGCAGTCTGGACGAGGGTGCCGTGGTTCTTTGGTGTGAGCGAGTGCTCAGGCTGAATACCCACCGTGAAAGCAGCAAGCATCGGCATCGTAGGCGGCGGAATCGGCGGTTTGTCCGTCGCGTTGGCATTGCAACGCGCGGGCTTCAAGCCCGTCGTGCTTGAGCAGGCCGCTCATTTGGCGGAAGTCGGTGCCGGTCTTTCCTTGAGTCCGACCGCAGCGCATGCACTCAATCATCTTGGCTTGCATCAGACGCTAGCGGAAAAGGCCTATCACCCGGAAGATCAGTGCGTCCGCCATTATCAGGATGCACGTCCACTCGTGTGGATCAATCGCGGTGCGCGCTTACAAGAGCTGTATGGAGAGCGTTACTACCTCATCCATCGCGCGGATCTGCATGATGCTTTGGCTGCCGAAGTCCGTCGCCATGATGCTGCTGCGATCGAACTTGATCGGCGTTGTGTCGCCATCGAATCGACGGGTGCCGGTGTACGCGTCGACTTTGCCGATGGCACAAGTCGCCGCTTCGATGCGCTGATCGGTGCAGACGGTTCACGTTCGATCGTGCGTCATCAAATTTTCGGCGCACTCGAGCCGCAATACACGGGCTACATTGCATGGCGTGGGCTCGTGCCGATGGAGCGCGTGCCGCAGGACATCTTGCAGCCGGCTTCCGGTGTCTTCGTAGGCCCCGGACATCTCGTGAACCGATATCCGGTGCGCAATCGACAACTGCTGAATTTCGTTGCTTTCGCAGAGCGCAAAGACTGGACTGAAGAAGGCTGGTCCATCAGATCGACGGTCGAAGAGCTTTTAGAAGAGTTTCGGGGCTGGACTCCCTGGGTGACCCGCTTCATGGAGCAGGTGCCGCCTGATCAATTGTTCAAATGGGGCCTCTTTGACCGTGAGCCCTTGAACCGATGGTCCGAGGGGCGCGTGACACTCTTGGGAGATGCTGCTCATCCGGTACTCCCGTTCCTCGGGCATGGCGCAGTGCTCGCGATCGAAGACGCCGTGGTGCTGGCGCGGGCCTTTGTCGAGTCCGATTCCATCGAAGAAGCGTATGTTCGTTACGAGGCCGGTCGCCGCGAGCGCGCCGCCTTTGTCGTGCAGGAGTCACGGCGGGCCGGCAAGATGTTCCACGCCCCCGATACCGACACTTATAAAGAACGCACCAAAGGCAAAGCTGCCGACGAGGGTTTAGGGCTCTTTGCTTATAATCCGGTTACACAACCGATATGAGCACCACCCCCGACACCTTGCCGCCGCTGGCGCGGCGATCCGATGCTGCCTATCTCGATTTCGTCGAGGGGCTGCGTGAATTCATTTTGGGCAAGGGTGCTGATTTCGAAGAGCGCCTGAACGACGCGCTCGAGCAGGGTGCAGTCAGCCGCGGTCGTCCGTGGGGCGAGGTTGAGGAGATTCGCGAATTCGTTCATTCGCTGCCACTCGGTCGTCTGCGTGACCGACTGGCGCGTAGCCAACAGGAAATGAAATGGCATGCGATCGAGCGCAGCTTCGACGAGCAACGCGCGCAACTGACGGCTGAGCTCGCGAAGTGGGATGAGCGTGGTCCCGGCCGCTTGTTGCTCGATCCGGCTTTCAAGCATCCTGCCTATACCAACGTACATTTTCATTTGCAGCCGGGTGGCTATTACAAAGATGAGCTCTCCGGTTTTCTCTATCACTACGGCACGAAAGTATTCTTCCGCGGTGATAACGACAAAGACGAGTTGCACGCCAAGCTTGTTAGTACCGTGCCGGCGCCACGGGATGGCAAGGTCAATCGCATCCTAGATTTAGCTTGCTCGATTGGTCAGAGCAGCACCGCGTTTCATCGGCGTTATCCGGAGGCCGAAGTTTGGGGTATCGACCATTCGGCTCCGATGCTGCGTGTAGCGCATCGCCGCGCAGCGATACAGGGCGATGCAGTCAATTTTGCACAACGACTCGTCGAGCGTACGGGCTTTCCGGACGCGCATTTCGATGTGACTTTTGCGTTCATCGTTTTCCATGAACTACCGCTGCGCATCATCCACGAGACCGTGCGTGAGGCGGCGAGAGTCACTCGTCCTGGCGGTATTTTCGCGATCTACGACTTCACTGGCACGGAAGGTAAGTCACCCTATCAGCGCTATCACCGCTGGTTTGACGCGCGCCACAACGGTGAGCCGTATTCCCAAGATTTTTGCGACTGTAAGCTCGCCGATATTTTGACTTCCAACGGTTTCGATGTGGCGGCAGCGCCGCTGGCTAAACGCGCGGGTGGCACGGGCTACATGCAGCACTGGTTCGCGACGCGTGTCTGATCGATCGCAAACACCCGAGGGTGGCACCCCCATCGTCGGAGATGATCCGGTTTATCTACAGGACCCGATTCAGGATGCGACCGTGCGCATGTTGCTCGAACTGGCGGCGCAAGTTTGGGTCGAGCGTGAGCGCCGTCTGACGCTCGAGGCGATGCTTGAGACGAAGGGCATCATCGCGCGCGATGAGATAGAGCGGTTTGTGCCCGATTCGAACCTGACTGCGCAGATAAAGGACGAACGAACGCGATTTCTGGAAGATATCTTCAAAGAATTGCGACGGATTCCGCTCGAGCGCAAATCGGCCTGATTGGGCCGTAATCGATCACTTTTTAGTATCCCAGCTGGCTTTATTGCTCGATGAGGGCGGCAGTCGACCGCAGTGCAAGCCGGCATCGACCATCAGCACTTCGCCCGTGACCACACTTGCGCCTTCGAGAAACCAAACGAGAGCTTCGGCGATCTGCTCGGCTGTCGGCACGGTCTTGAGCGGTACCATGGCGGCGGCATTGACGAGGAAGTCCTGATATTGCTCGGGCGTCATGCCCCCTTGCAGCCAACGCGTTTGAATCGCACCCGGTGCGATGGCGTTGATTCGGATCTCGGGGCCAAGCACCAGCGAAAGAGATTGCGTCATCATGTTGAGCGCCGCTTTGCTCGCTGCATAAGCCATCGATGAGGCAATACCCGTCACGCCACCGATAGAAGAGTTATTCACGATGGAGCCGCGTCCTTGTTTCTTCATCTGCGGTGTGACCGCGCGCACCATTTGATAGGCGCCGACCACGTTCACTTTATAAATCGCCAGAAAGTCATCCGCGGTAAGTCCATCGAGATTTTCGTACGGATTGAACTTAGTCTTGGCCGCGTTATTGATCAGATAATCAATGCGCCCCCATTTTTCGATAGCGGCGGTTGCCATGGCTTGGCAGGCAGCATCGTCGGCCACATCACCCTGAAAGATGATCGTCTCCGCACCCTTGGATTCGCACTGCCGCGCCGTCTCCTTGGCTTCGGCTTCGCTGCGCGTGTAGTTGATGACGACGTGACAACCGCGCTCGGCCAACATGATCGCTGCTGCTGCGCCGACGCCCGTGGCCGATCCGGTGACGATGGCAACTTTACGGGTCGACTCAGACATAGCTACTGCTCCTTCGGGGTTTGGCCAAGGATGATGCATCCTGAGCGAGCTCGACGGCTGTTCAAGGTCCTTCGTTGTCCGACCTAGGGACATGGCGAGTGGGTAGTCGCACTTGGGCTGGTGTAGGGAGGTCGTCGAGCGGTAGGCTCACCGCTCGAGGATCAATTCACGAGGGGGCATCATGGCGTTCAAGGACATGCGCGAATATCTCGCGCTACTCGAGCAAGAAGGGCAGCTCAAGCACGTCGATGTACCGCTCGATGGGCGTCGGGGCACCAATGAGCTGCAGTCGCTCATGAACTACATCTGCGCTAAAGATGGCCCTGCCTTGATGCTCAACAATGTGGATGCCATCAATACCAAAGGCATTCCGATTCTCTTCAATCCATTCGGTACCCGTGAGCGTACGGCGATGACCATCGGGTTTCGCGATTGGCGTGCCGCCAAGCTCTACCATTCCGAAGTGCTCGCAGATCCGGCGCGTTGGCACGCTCCGGTGGTGATCGATAAATCCAAGGCGCCTTGCAAAGACGTCATCATCAAAGGCGATGACATTTCGCTCGACAAGCAATTGCCACACGTCTGGTTTGGCAAGGAGGGCCCTGCCTACATCACCAACGCGATGACCTTCTCCAAAGATCCGGAGACGGGTGGTCGAAATTGTGGTTGGTATCGCTTCACACAATTCTTAGATGCCACGCATCCTCAAGGTGGTACCTATCCTCCCGAGCGCGCCAAACGCGATCTGGCCGCTTTTTATTGGTGGAATCCACCCTTCTCGGACATCGGTCGGCACACCTTCAAAGCATCGCAGATGGGTAAACGTCTCGAAGTGGCCATTGCCGGCGTATGTGATCCCGCTTTGCATTTGGCGTCGGCGACTGGCGTTCCGTTCAATGTCGACGAGACGGCGTTCGCTGGCGGCTTGCGTGGATCACCGGTCGAAATGGTGCGCTGCGAGACAGTCGATCTCGAAGTCCCCGCTCATGCCGAGTGGGTCCTCGAAGGTGAGGTCATCACCGATGAGCTCGAGGCGATCGGTTGGCACTCGAATCCTGTGGGTTATTACGATCGCGTGCAGGTCTTTCCGATGGTGCGCATCAAGTGCCTCTCGTATCGTAAGAATCCAATTTGGCACGCCACCATGGAAATGGTGCCGCCCTTCGATCACAACTACATCGCGCTGCTACCCGTCGAGGGCGAGGTGCTCTCGGATCTGCGTAAGAAGATCCCCGAGGTGCATGACGTCGCCGTCACGCCTAACATGTGCTACGTCGTACAGTTGTCGGTCGACGGCTGGCAGAAACCCCATCCGAATTTCGGCAAGTACGTTATCCATGCTGTTTGGGGCTCGGCCGGTCGCTGGGGCCGCACGGCAAAGCTCGTCATCGTCGTGGGTCCGGATGTGGATCCCTACGATCTCAAGCAAGTCGAGTGGGCGATGATGACTCGTTGGCAGCCGGTCAAAGATTCCATCATTCAGCCGGATGGGATTCCGATGATTCTGGATCCCTCTTGCGAGAAATCGGCTCAGTTTGGCGCATTTCGCTCAGATCAAATGGGCATCGATGCGACGATCAAAATTCCCGAGCGGTTTACGGAATACCCTGAAGTCTCGAAAGCCGACCCCGAGCAGGTTGCGGCAATCGCAAGAAAATTGGCGGGCATCGTTTGACAAAAGAGCGTTTCGGCCGCGAGTACTACGAGCGTTTCTATCGAAACGCGCGTAGTTCCGTCACCTCACAGTCCGAGATGACGGCGCGTGCCAACTTGATTGCGGCCTATGTCAAACATATCGACTGTCCGGTTGGCAGCATTCTCGATGCAGGTTGCGGTCTTGGGTTGATGCGTACGGCTTTGCTACGCGCATTGCCGGGTGCGACTTATGTCGGTTTGGAATACAGCGAGTATCTCTGCCAAAAATACGGCTGGCTGAACGGCAGCATCGCAGACTATCGACCGAGACAGCCTTTCGATCTCGTCGTCTGTTACGACGTGCTGCAATATTTGGATGACGCAACCGCCGCCAAGGCTATGCGGAATTTTGCAAATCTATGCCGCGGTGTCTTGTTCTTCAGTGCGCTCACCCGACGAGATTGGCGTGAGAATGCCGATCAACGACGTACCGACCCGGCCGTTACGATGCGTACGGCCGAGTGGTATCGAACCCGCTTGCGCCGACACTTCCGACAAATCGGAGCTGGCTTTTGGATCCGCCGCGGCGCACCGCTCGTGACTTGGGAGCTCGAGAGCGTTTAGAGCAGTGCGCCAGATGCGTCGGGTTGATTACCGCGGGCGAGGTTCTTCGGCTCATGCCCTGCTGGCGGGATCAGTTTGTACATCACCGGGGTGACAAGTCGCGCAAGCAGCGTCGAGGTGATCAAGCCGCCGATAATCACCCAAGCCATCGGCGAATAAAGTCCGATGTTCTGTACGGCGAGTGGCAACAGTCCGCCAATCGCAGTGGCCGAGGTCAATAAAATCGGCAAGAAGCGAATCTCGCCAGCTTGTTCAATAGCTTCGTCGAGCGGTACGCCTTCTTCACGCAATTGATTGGTGAAATCCACCAACAGAATCGAGTTTTTGATTTCGATACCGATCAGTGCAATGAAACCGATGGCGGCCGTGAACGAAATGTCATTGTTGGTGATGAGCAGCATCAACATGCCGCCGAACACACCGAGAGGTACGACCGTCAGCACGATCAAGGTCGAGCGGAAACTGCCGAACTCGAGAACCAGGATGGCGAAAATACCGAAGATCGCCACGATGATGGCCGTGCCGATTCCGCCGAAAGCATCGGCTCCGGCTTCGGCGTCACCACCCAGAACGTATCGATAGCCGCGAGGCCAATCGAGGGTGTCAAGCTGCCGAACCACATCATCGGTGATTTTTCCGATGTTCTCACCGCGTGCGACTTCGGCATTAACGGTAACCGCGCGCTCGCGCAGGTAGCGAGAGATCAGCACGGGTGCAGGCTCGAATTTGATCGAAGCCACTTGATCGAGGGGAACGAGCTCCCCGGTGACCGACATGGCACGCGCCGATTCCAGCGCTTCGTAATCCGCGCGTCGATCCAAAGGTGTTCGAAGAACGATGGGATATTGCTCACCATCGTCGTCTTTAAAGGTGCCGGCGGGAAGTCCCGAGATCGCAAGACGCGCCGCGCGATCAATCTCGACTGCCGGGATCCCGAGCAGCGCCGCCTTCTGAGTGTCGGCTTGCAGCGCGATATTGGTGCGCGGAAATTTCAATGGATTTCTGACGTCACGCGTGCCCGGCGTCTTATCGAGTACCGACTCAACCTCACGGGCGAGCTGATCCAGTACTTGCAGATCGGGCCCTACGATGCGGATCGCGATCGGCGCCGACACGGGTGGGCCGTTGACGAATTCTTTGACTGAGATTTTAGCGCCTGGATACTGATCAAGTTTTGTGCGTAAACCGTCGAGCAACTCCGGCGTGTTGCGCGTGCTGTAAGACTCGAGAGTCACGAAGATCTCGCCGTAGCCGGCCGATTCGTTACGCTGGATGTGGTTGTAGTAGATCTGCGGATTGCCGCGACCGAGATTGGTGAAGACGGATTGCACGCCGGGCAGTTTGTCGAGCTCCGCTTCGACAAAGCGCAACGCGCGATCGGTCTCGGCAAGACTCGTTCCGGTTGGCGTATCGACCTGAACCAGAAATTGCGGCGTATCTGCCTTCGGGAACAAGCTGGAGCCGAGGACGGGTACGAGCAGGAACGACAGCAACAAAGAGCCACCAATCGCCGCGACTACGGTCGCCTTGGGACGTGCGAGGCAGTAGTGCAATGCGGGTCGGTAATAACGATGGATCGCATCCATGATGCGTTGGAGAAGCCGGTTGGAGTGACCGACATCTTCGTCACGTAGCATGCGTGAGGCTAAGAACGGAATGATGAAGAGTGCGATGAGCAAAGAGCCGACGACGGTCGCAACGACGGCTGTCGGGAGTACGCGAATGAATTTTCCTGCGGTGCCGGGCAGTGCCATCAACGGCAGGAAGGCGAAAATCAAAGTAGCCGTACAGCCGAGGATGGCGAGAAAAATCTGTCGAGTTCCGAGGATGGCAGCGCGCGTTCGGTCGTATCCAAGACGTACATGTCGTGCAATGTTCTCGACCGCCACGATGGAGTCATCGACCAGGAGACCGAGCGCCACGACGAAACCGGCGATCGAAAGCTGGTTGAGTGAGTAGCCGAGGAAGTGAAGAACCGTGATACCGAAGGCAAGCGATAGCGGTATCGAGATCATGACGATGCCAGCAGCATGCAAGCCGAGCGGCAACAAGGTGATGAGTACGAGCGCGATCGCGATGCTGAAGTCGAGGTAAAGACGATCGAGTCGCGATTCCACGTTACGGGACTGATCGAAACCGAGCTCCAGCTTGACGCGCTTCGGCAAGCTGGCCTCGAAGCGTTCGACAGCGTCACCGAGGGTTTTACGAACCTGCAGGATGTTCTGGCCTTCTTTCATGTTGGCCGTGACGAATACCGCGCGCTGGCCGTTGTAACGACCAATGTGTCCCCATTGACCTTCAGCCCAGCGGACTTCAGCCACATCACGCACTCGTACGATGCGACCCTCGATGGAGCTGACGACGGTATCGCGTACCTGCTCGAGATTGTCGTACGAGCCCGTGCTCTTGACGGTAAAACTGCGTGAGCCGACATCGATGATGCCCGCAGGAATATTGGCGTTCTCGCTATCGAGCGCCTGAATAACGCGGGCTGCGTTCAACTTGAGGTCGGCCAGGCGCTCCATGTTGACTTCAACGCGCAGTTCGCGCGGCGGATAAGCCCAGCTCTCCGACGTGCGAATGCCGGGTACGGCTTTCAAGACGTCTTTGAGCGCGCGCGCGTGATCTTCGAGTTCGCGATACGGAGCCTCGTCCGAGATCAATGCGTATTGAACGATGTTGACGAGGCCCGGGCTAAATTTCCGAATGCTAATTTGGCGTAGTTCGGCGGGCAGGTTTGGCCGCAGCGCGTTCACTTCACGCAAGACTTCATCGTACTTCTTGTCCGCGTCGGTATCGGCTTCGAATTCGACGATCGTGAACGAGACGCCATCGGCGATCACCGTCTCGAGTTGTCGAACGTCATCAAGCTCAGAGAGTCGATCTTCGAGTGGCTTGGCGATGAGACGTTCGAGATCTTTGGGGTCGGCACCGGGCATGATTGCAGCGATGTCGAAACCGGAGATTCGGAAGGAGGGATCTTCCTCGCGCGGTATGGAAATGAAGGCATAGATGCCCATCGCCACGAGGCAGAGGAAAGCCACCAGCGTGAACTGATAGCGTCTGATCGGAAACTCGAGTATCGACACGGCGCGCCCTTAGTTTGCTGCAGTCGTGATGGGGTTGATGCGTTCGCCATCGACGAGATAGAGCGCGCCTTCCGTCACGAGCGGAGTACCGCTCGAAAGCCCACTCGAGAGCGCGACGTTGTTGCCATCAATGAAAGCGACCTTCACCTCGCGCTTGCGGGCGACTGCTCCATCGACGACGAACACCTGGGCGACATCGCCGTCGCCTTCGACGAGCGCGGCGATCGGGATATAGGTCAGGCTGGAGGTCGCCGCGGCTGCCGGCGTGATTTGTAATTTGGCCACAAAACCCGTTGCGAGCTTGATATCGCCGGGCGCGTCAAAATGCACTTCGATCGGGAACAAGCCGTTGCGCGGATCAGCCGCCGCCGAAACTTCGTGGACCTTGCCTGTGAAACGACGGCCAGGATAGGCATCGAGTTGAATATCGGCACGATCACCGACCGTGACACGAACGAGATCGCGATCGGAAAGAGCAGCCCGCACGATATGACCTCGTTCGCTGCTACCCAACACGATGATGGGCTGCCCTGGTGGCACGAGTTCACGTTCTTCGGCCAATTGACGCAGGATCACGCCATCGCGCGCGGCGACGATGGTCGATTGACCGAGGTTGAAGCGAGCTGCATCTCGCGCTGCAGCGGTGATGGCGGCCTGTGTGCGCAGATTTTGTAAAGCCTCCAGGCTGATCACCTGATCGGCATGCAAACGTTCACCGCGTTCGAGATCGCGCGCCGCTTTATCGGCCACTTGTTTGGCCTGCTGGAACTGTGCATCGATTTCCGTGAGCTCGAGTTCCGCGAGAAGCTGACCTTTTTTAACGGCCTGTCCTTCTTGTACGGCAATGCGGCGGATGATGCCGCCGGTCTTGAACGACAGACGCATTTCGTCTCGGGCCGCGACGATGCCATTGGTATTGAGGCTGGCGACAGCGGGCCCGCTCGAGGCGACGCCCGTGCGCACCGGTGTACCTTCATCGGTAGTGGAATCCGATGGTGCGATGCCGCAGGCAGTCAAAAACAGGGCGAGCAGCAACGGTGTCAGATGTTTCACGAGCGAGGGGCTCCGGTGGCGTAATCGAGGTCGGCTTGTCGTGCGAGCAATTCGAAACGCACGGCGTTGAGATTTAGTTCGGCGGCGGTGAGGCTGGTGCGTGCATCCAGGAATTCGACCTGATTGATCACGCCTTCGTCGCGTTTGCGACCCGCGATACGAAAGGCGGCGCGGGCGGCACTGGCTCGTGCCTCGGCGACCTGTAAGGAGGCCTGACTCGTCTGCAGTCGATCGAGCGCTTGTTGCACTTCGAGGGCGATTTGCTGCGCGAGCTGTGCTCGCTGCGTTTCGATCTGACGCAGTGCGAGTTTGGCCTCGCGCTCTTCGGCCCGACGCGCGCCGCCATCGAACAGCGTCCAATTCAGCAGTAGCGAAACGGTGGCGTAGTTTCGACCGCGCCCGAACTCGTATCGTTCTCCCTGGGTGCCGCCATCGACGGCGAGACCGAGTGAGGGAAGTCTCGCTGCGCGAGCGATATCCACACGCGATTCGATGGCTTTGACATTGCCTTCGAATTGGCCGACATCGGGTCGCTGCGTCAGGGCGAGAGATCGCAGTTGGTCGAGATCAACGGAGACTCGCGCGAGCTCACCATCGATGAGTGCATCATCGAGCGCCGTCTCGAGTGGGCGATTCAACAAAAAATTCAGATAGCTGCGCGCTTGATCACGCAGTTGGCGAGTTTCGGTCCATTGTTGCTCGACCGCGAGTAGCTCGGCGCGTGCGCGCAGGACCTGATCTTCGGTGATGGTGCCGTTACGGAACAGTGATTCGTTGATGCGCAGATTTTCCTGCAAAAGCGCGCGACTAGCGGCGACGATGTCGCTGCCGCGGCTTGCTCGCAACCAGTCGAGGTAGCCGACGGCGACATCGCGACGCAGGCGTTGCTCGAGTGCGAGTTGCGCGTAACGGGTTGCTTCCATGACGGCACGCTGAGCGCGCACGGCAGCCGGAATCGCCGGGGCGAACAGCGGTTGGCGCAGACTGATGCGTGAATCCTGCTCGCGTTCCCGTTGTAGCAGGAAGCGGGGGTCCTCGATGCTACCGAAGCGCGGCGCTTTGCCATCGGCAACCAACAGTTCGTTCAGGGTTGCATAGACCGGATTGAAAGCCGCCCCGAGAGGCAGCGATACCTCGCGGCCACCTTCGGCACGGGTATAGCGAGCGCTGAGGCTGGCTTCCGGGAAGAAACGCGCTCGAGCGGCATCGAGCAACGCCTGACTGCGTTCGAGCTCGAGGCCGGCCGATTGCAGGCCGAGGTTAGAGCGCAGCGCCTCGGCGACATAGCCGTCGATGATCTCGGCGACGGTCCGTCCGGCAGGCAGGGGCAGGTTCGCCGCCGCCTCGAGCGTAGGCCCCGGGTTCGAGGCAGCCGAGGCTCCGACACTACCCAGTAGTGCTAAGCAAAGCCCCGAGGCGAGTCCAAACCAAGGTTTCATGATCGAAGCGCCGTTGGGCTCGCGATGGCCCGTGCTGCGAAGATGAACCCTTGCTCGATGAGCTCGCTTTGGGTCACTCCGGCCGACTCTAGGCTGCCCGACTTGTGCTGCGTGAGCTGCAAGACGCCGTGCATCAGTCCCCAGAGGGTGAGTCCGAGTAGCGCCGAGGGACCGGCATCGGTCCGGATGGAGCCATCGGCTTTCCCTCGCTCGATCGCTTCGACGAGGATGTTTTGTAACTCATCGCCCGCCTTGACCGAGACGTCGAGCGAAGGGTCGTCGGCCATCGGGCTATGGGCCTCAACTTGTGCGAGTGCATCGAAGAGCGTGGGGTAGTCTGACGCGAAGCGAACGTAGGCTCGGCCACAGGCCTCGACCTGCTTGAAGCCCTCGGTCTCGGCCGCCACCGCCGCGACGAACCGCTCCCGGAGTAACTCGAGCGCCCGAATGCACAGGCCGATCAGAAGGTCGTGTTTGTCTTTGAAATAGACGTACACCAAGGCGCGCGACAGGCGAGCTTTGCGCGCCACTTGCTCCATCGTCATGGCCTCGAAGCCGACGACGCCGGCGACTTCCGCAGCGGCTTCGAGGATCTCGAGTCGGCGGCGTTCTTTTTCTTCCAGACGACGTTCGGCGAGGTAACTCATGCGGCCAATCTGCCGCTTCATTGACATTCTGTCAATGAATATACGCGAGTTCTATCTTTGGATAATTGTTTCGATTTGGTGGCAGCAGGTCCTGGGACGCCGTCGCTCTACAGCAGAGGCAACCAGAAATGCAGCAACCAGAACGCCACCATACCGCCGGCGATTGTTCCAATAATGCTACGAGTGTAGGAAAAAATGACGATACCGATGCACCCAGCAATCAATTTGTGATTGCTGGCGGTGATTTGCAATTGTCCGTCGACGAAGACCAGATCCGCGGCGACGATCGCGGCGAGGGCGCAGGCGGGTGCGAAACGCAAGGCCGCCTCGACCACGGGTGGAAACTGGACGCGCGCCCCGAGTACGAACAAGCTCGAGCGGGTGATGAAGGTCGCCGCCGTCACGCCAAGAATCGCGAGCCAAACATAGGGGTCGATGGTGTCGAGCCAAGCCGTCATGACCCGCCCTCCGGCGAGGCGCCGCGGCGCCTCAACTCGCGATCGACGAAGAGGGCGACCGCGATTCCCACGATCACGCCACAGAGCAGACCAAGGCGCAGTGGGAGCGCGTTGGCGAGTACGGCGACGATCGCCGCCGCGATCGCCCCGGCAAGTGCCGGCCACTGTCGGCAGAGCGGAACGAGTAGTGCGACGAGGGCGAGGGTACCGGCGAGTTCTAGCCCCCAACTGGCCGGGATGGCAGACGCGGCGAAGATGCCGATCAAGGACGACACCTGCCAGATCACCCAGTTGGCGAGAGCGCCGCCCGTGTAATAGGCCACCTTGTGCGGGTAGTTCGGTTCCTGCTGCAGCAGGGTCGTGAAGCGCACGAACATGATGTCGCCGACGATGTAACCGAGCCACAGTCGACGACCCGTTGGCAGGTGCGTGAAGTGCGGACGCAGCAGCGCCGTGTAAACCACGAACCGAAGGTTGACGATGATCGCTGTTAACGTGACGAGCCAAAGTGGGGCGAGGGTGGCGATCAGCGGCATGGCGGCCAGTTGGGCGCTACCGGCGTAGGCGAGCAGGCTCAGAATCGTCGCATCGAGGGTGCTGAGACCCGACTTGACCATGGCAACGCCGGTCACCAAACCCCAGGCGAAGATGCCCGGGCTGAGCGGCAGCAGTTCCCGCGCGCCGCGCAGGGCTGCATCTCGACGTGAGGACTTAGACAAGATCGATGGCGTGTGCTTTGAGATCGGCGAGGGCGATGAGCTCCAAGGCGCGCCGATGAGTGGCCTTCAACAACACCTTCGGCGCCTTACCCGCGCGAAGCGCCTCCTGCCAACGCGCCGCGCAAAGACACCAGCGATCACCGGGTTTCAGGCCGGGGAAGCCGTAGGCGGGCTGGGGCGTGGAAAGATCGTTACCGCGTGAACGCGAGAACTCGAGAAAGTCTGCCGTCATCACCGCACAGACGGTGTGCGAACCGGTGTCGCGACTCTCGGTCTCACAGCAGCCACTGCGGAACCACCCGGTCTTGGGTGTGAGGCTGCACGGCGTGAGGGGTTCGCCGAACACATTCACCTGGGGATTGTCGCCACCGCCGCTTCCGTCCATGGGGCGCAAGGGTACCGCATGACCCTTATACTCGCTCGTTGTGAATGAGAATCTGTCACCGTCGCTGCGCCCGCTGTCGGCTTTGCCGCTAGGCGAGCGCTCGGTCGTTGAAGCCATCACCGACTCGGCGGTGTTGTCGCGTCGCTTGTTGGAAATCGGCTGTATCGAAGGGGCAGCCGTCGAGGTGGTTGCCGTCATGTGGCCCGGCCACGACCCGCTCGCCGTCCGTATCGGGGGCTCGACCTTCGCGCTTCGCCGACAAGAAGCGGATCTGGTGATGGTGCGATGAGAGTCGCACTCATCGGTTTACCGAACTGCGGTAAGACCGCATTGTTCAACCGTTTGACCGGCAGTCGCCAAAAGGTCGCGAACTATCCCGGAGTCACGGTCGAGCGCAAAGAGGGTACGTTCGCTGATGCCAAGGGCCAGCGCTATGAGTTGGTCGATCTGCCCGGACTGTATAGCTTCAAACCGACGACGCTCGACGAGGCGATCACGCGCGATGTGGCACTCGGGCGACTCTCCGGCGAGCCGCGTCCCGAGTTGTTGGTGCTCGTCGCCGATGCAACCCATCTCTCGTTGTCTTTACGCCTGACACTCGAGGCCCGTCGTCTCGGGTTGCCGATGATTCTGGCGATCAATCGCAGCGATATCGCCAAGCGTCGCGGATTCCAAATCGATCTTACAGCGCTATCGGCTGAGCTCGGCGTTCCTGTCGTCGAGACGGTGGCGACCCGGCCCGGCGGCGCCGATTCTTTGATTAGAGCGCTCGAGCAGCGCGCTTGGCCAGAGGTCGTTCCGCTCGCGTGGCACGAGCCGACGTCGGACGATGTGGTCGCGGCGCATCGTGAGGTCGCCCGGTTGTTGAGCGCCGCTCACCATCAAGAGCCTAGGCGCAGTCCAACCGTGGTCGCGGCTGATCGGGTGCTGCTGCATCCTTTCTTTGGGATGGTGTCGTTAGCGGCAATTTTGTTTTTGGTGTTCCAAGCGGTGTTCAGTTGGGCCAGTTGGCCGATGGACATGATCGATGCTGGCGTTGCAAGCATCGGCGACGTCTTAGCGACTCACCTGCCTGAAGGGGCTTTGCGCAGTTTGCTGATTGACGGCGTCATCGCGGGGCTTGGCAGCGTCGTGGTCTTCCTGCCGCAAATCTTGATTCTCTTCGCCTTCATCCTCGTGCTCGAGGACAGTGGTTATTTACCGCGAGCTGCCTATCTGCTCGATCGATTGATGGGTAGCGTAGGGCTTTCGGGTCGCGCGTTCATTCCATTGCTGTCGTCGTTCGCCTGCGCCATTCCCGGAATCATGGCGACTCGAACTATTCCGAGCATCCGCGATCGCATCGCGACGATCATGGTCGCACCGTTGATGACGTGTTCGGCGCGACTACCCGTGTATGCGTTATTGATTGCCGCCTTCATTCCCGATCGTGCGGTGGGTATTTTCAACCTACAGGGTCTTGTGCTGTTCGCACTGTATTTCGCCGGTATCCTCTCTGCGCTGTTGGTCGCTTATGTGATCAAGCGTTGGCAAGGTGCAGGCGATCAGCATCTGCTCATGCTCGAACTTCCCGATTACCAATGGCCGAATCTCTTGAATTTGTTCGTCGGTCTGTACGATCGAATGCGAATTTTTCTCGAGCGGGTTGGCGGCATCATTCTCGCGATGGTCGTTTTGTTGTGGTTCCTCTCGACGTATCCAGCTGCGCCACCAGGGGCCACTGCGCCGGCGATCGAATACAGTTTTGCCGGCCAGATCGGCAAGGCACTGGCCATCGTGCTTGAGCCCATCGGCTTCAACTGGCAGATCGCCATCGCCCTCGTGCCTGGTTTGGCTGCGCGTGAGATCGCCGTCGGTGCGCTTGGAACCGTATATGCTCTTTCAGGTAGCGAGGAGGCGATCGCGGGTGCGCTGGCGAGCACGATTGCTGCTGAATGGAGTTTGGCAACGGCGCTCGCGTTGTTGGCGTGGTATGTATTCGCGCCACAGTGCCTTGCAACCTTGGCAGTGGTGAAACGCGAGACGGGTGGTTGGCGTCATCCTTTGATGATGGCCGCATATCTTTTCGCACTGGCCTACTTGGCTGCGTTTTTGACCTATCGTCTCACCCTCATGTTGATGGGAGCTTGAGCGTCATGTGGCAGAACCTCATCGTGATGGCCGCTGTTGTCGTCGCCTCGCTCTATGTGGTCTGGTCGCTCGCGCCCGCCTCGTTTCGACGGTGGATTGCGACTCGGTGGGGTGGGCGTTTCACTTGGCTTGCACGAAGCGCCAAACAGAGCGGCTGTGGGGATTGCGCAGCGCGTAGCGAAGCGAGGTCTTCAAGATGAGTAAGTCATTGCATCAAACCCTGATGCCCCGAACTGCCGTGATGATCCTGCTCGGTCTTTTTGCAGCGCCTTTTGTCACACAAGCGTCGCCGTTAGCGGTTACCGACGATACCGGCAAGGCGATTTCATTCACACGACAGCCGGTTCGCATCGTGAGCTTGTCGCCGGGCGCAACGGAGCTGCTATTCGCGGCAGGCGCCGGTAGCCAGGTCGTCGGCACGGTAATCGGTGCCGATGCGCCGGAGGCTGCCAAAAAAATCGAGCGCTTGGGTGATGTGAACGCGCTCAAGTACGAGCGATTGCAGGCGCTCAAGCCCGATGTGATCGTGATTTGGCGCGATATGACGCATGAGCTCGTGCTCGAGAGTCTCCAAAAATTGCGCCTGCCGATTTATCAAGTCAGCTTGCGAAATTTCGATGAGATGCCCGCATCGATTCGCCGCCTCGGTCGACTGGCCGGTACTTCATCAACAGCTGAGACGGCTGCACGGCAGCTGGAAGAGCGGGTTGCTGCGCTTCCGAAGCGTCCTGCGCCAAAAGCGATCTCCGATGCGCCTGCCGTCTTTTTCATGATGTGGGACGTGCCGCTTTATACGGTCGGCAGTCGACATCTGATGAACGATGCAATGCGGCGCTGCGGCGCGCGTAATATTTTCGATGACATCGATTTTCCGGCGCCGATCGTCGAATTTGAAGAAATCAAAAAACGTAATCCGGATGTGATTCTGATGGGCGCTCCGCCGATCACCTCACGCGATTGGCGTGAGCGGTGGAGTCGGTTCCCAGCGGTCACGGCGGTGGCTACGCGCCAGATGATTCATTTCGCCGACATCCGATTGACCCGCATGGGGCCAACGGCCATTGATGCCGTCCCGGCTCTTTGTGAGCAATTGAAACCCATGCGCAAAGGAGCGCCGCGTTGATGAGAACGTTACGACACATCCTCGCAGTTCTTCTAGTGGCAACGGCGAGCAACCTCGCGCCTGCGGATGATATCGATGCCATCGATCGACTCTCGCCGAGTCAATTCGAGTCCTTTGCAGATGATCTCGTCGCGGCACTCAGTTACAAATCGAGCTCCTCCGCAGAACCGCTTGGCGTGCTCGGTTTCGATCTCGGACTCGGTGTTTCATTGGTTCGGCTTGAGAATGCCGAGTCCTGGGGAATCGCCACCGGCAGTACGACCGAGTATCTGCCGATACCAAAAGTGTCGTTGACGAAGGGTTTGCCGTTCGATGTTGATGTTGGTGCCTTCGTCGCCGCCGTGCCGGGCAGCAATATTTTTGTTTACGGCGCTCAGTTGCAGTACGCACTGATGGCCGGCAATCCGGTGTTGCCTGCGGTCGCGCTGCGCGGCGGCATGACGCGCTTGTCGGGTGTCGAGCAGCTGTCTCTCGAAACCCGCAGCGTCGAGCTCGTCGTTTCCAAAGGTTTGTTTGCGTTCACTCCTTATGCAGGAGTCGGACGCGTATGGGGTGATGTCACACCGAACTCGGCTGCGGCTGCCACACTGCAGACGTTATCTCCAACACAGGATCGTATTTTCGCCGGACTGCAGTTTGGGCTCGTGATCGGCAGTCTGTCGCTCGAAGTCGACAAGACGGGTGACGCGCTCGGTGCGTCGACCAAGCTCGGCTTGCGGTTTTAACGCGCCGTGTCGGGGCTCAATCGTGGTTTAGGGCTGTGGGCGGGGATCGCCGTCAACGTAGCCAATGTCATCGGTACCGGCGTTTTTCTCAAGACGCGTGTCATGACCTGCAATGTCGACGATCCCATGATTGTCATGGCCGTCTGGCTTGCTGCGGGACTGTTATCACTGCTCGGCGCGTTCTGCTACGCCGAACTGGCGTCGATGATGCCGGCAGCAGGGGGCGACTATGTCTTTTTGAGACGCGCTTACGGAAAGCCGACCAGCTTCCTCTATGGCTGGACTGTCTTTGCCATCATGAAGACGGGTTCGCAGGCGGCGCTGGCGGTCGGATTCGCTATTTTCATGAACGCCGCGCTCGGGGGTGTCCTTGATCAAGCGTGGCTGACGCTGCCACTCGGCGATGGCATTTCTTTTACGGGCCTGACGGTCGTCGCGCTATCGGCATTGTGGCTCGTCACGCTGTTCAACTGTGCATCTGTCGCCACTACGGGTAGCGCCGCCACCGTGCTCACGGTGATGAAAGTGCTGACCGTACTTGCGGTCGGTATCGGTGCATTCACGTTTGGTCAGGGCGATCTTTCGCATCTTTCTGGGTCAGCGAGTGGCGGCAGTTGCGAAGGCGTCGAAGCGAGCGCCATGGGTGGTCTTGCTGGTATCGGCGCCGCCATGCTCGGTGCGCTCTGGGCCTACGATGGTTGGAATAACGTCGCGCCGCTTTGCGGTGAGGTCAAAGACCCGCAGCGCAATTTGCCGCGAATGTTCATCTGGGGCACGTTGCTCGTGATCGGCCTTTATGTTGGCGTCAACGCCGCCTACTTCTATGTTCTCTCGCCGCAGGAGATCGCGAGTGTGTCAGCGACCTCGTCAGTCGCAACCGAGGTGTTGAAGACCTTCGCTGGTCCCGCTGCGGTGACCTTCATGGCCGCGGCACTCATGCTCTCTTCGTTAGGTTCGCTGCACGCCTCGGTGCTCGCCAATTCGCGAGTGCCTTTCGCGATGGCAAGCGACGGCATGTTCTTCAAGCCCTTGGCGAAAGTGTCCGAGCGCAGTCGCGTGCCGGTCAACGCGGTGCTGGCCCAAGCAGGGTGGGCGAGTGTGCTCACGCTCTCCGGCACTTACGACACTCTGACCGATTCGGTTGTATTTGCTTCGTGTCTCTTTTATGCGTTGAGCGCGGCGGCGGTCATTTTGTTCCGACGCACCGAGCCGGATCTGCCGCGCCCTTTCAAGACCTGGGGATATCCGTTTACACCGATCGTCTTCGTATTGGTTTCCGCCGCGTTGCTGATCAGCGCGCTCGTCGCCACGCCGAAGCAGGCCTTGCTCGGGATCGGCGTGATCCTGCTCGGTGTTCCCTTGTACTTCTACTGGAATCGAAATCGATCCTGAAAAAGAATCGATTTTTACAATCTAGTTTTTCTGAAAAATCAGGAACGTTTTCTTTGTACTGATCGCAGAGCCGATGGTGCGAGAATACGCCGGGTTTTTTTAATGTGGCTCTGCGATGCGGAAGGCGCCCTTCCCACAACCGATGAAGAACGTGGTTCACGTTCCGGCTTTGCTGTTGGCAGCACGGCACGGGCCGCTCACGGTCGGCGATCTGGTTTTACTGTTCCGCTTGTATGGTTTTGGCGGCGAGAGCGCCTGCAAGAAGCTCGTGCATCGTCTCTCCACCCTCACACTGCTCAAAGTCGAAGGCGGCAAGAGCAGCGATGGTCGAGAGAAGCTGGTCAGCGTGACGCCTGAAGCACAACAAGTGCTGAATGATTTCCGACACTTGCTCGATCAGCTCGAATCGAGACGCTGAGTTTCCGCTCGTTAGTCGCGAAAGTTGTCAAAGGACAACGGGCGATCAAACTCCTGTTTGCGTAACAAGGCGATGGCGTCCTGTAGATCGTCGCGCTGCTTTCCGGTCACGCGAACTTTGTCGCCATGAATGGCACCCTGCACTTTGAGCTTGGACTCTTTCAGCAGTTTGACGATCTTTTTGCCGCACTCCTGATCGATGCCGTGACGCAGCACGACATCTTGGCGTGCCTCGGCCAAATTCGTTTGCGCATCTTTGAGATCAATGCAGGCGACATCAATGCCCCGCTTGGTGAGTTTTAACTTCAGGATATCCAGCATTTGTTTGAGCTGGAATTCGACTTGCGCCTTCATCTGCACCGCGAATTCTTTCTCTTTGAATTCATATTTGCAGCCTGTGTCCTTGAAATCGAAACGCTGCGATAGCTCACGGTTCGCCTGATCGATGGCATTGGCAAGTTCGTGGCGATCAATTTCGGAGACAACGTCAAAAGAAGGCATTACTCACTCCTCAAGCCGTCGGTGGCGCAGGTTCCGCCAACAACGAATCCACCGTCTTTTCGAATTCGTCGACTAGCTTCTCGTAATGCACTCCGGTCGCAGGGCCTGAAAAGCCGGTGTGGATTTTTCGTACCTTGCCACTGCGATCGACGAAGATCGTGGTGGGAAAGGCAAAAACGCCGTTCAGCTGTGGCAGCTTCGATGCGGCATCGTCTTTGTCCGAGATGCCGGCGATCAGAGTGGTGTATTCGATCTTATAGCGATCGCGGAAACGATAGACGGCTTCGGCGGCCTTCGGGAAATCGCCGAACTGTTCGAACATCAACGAGACGACCTCGAAACCTTGCGCGCGCTTGCGTCGGTGTAGGTCTGCCAAGAAAGCGGCTTCGTCGTGACAATTGGGGCACCAGCTTCCAGCGAGCGCAACGACGATGACTTTTCCGCGGAAGAACGAGTTGTTTAAAGAAATCGAACTTCCGCCAAGATCGGGGAAAGTGAAATCGAGCTTCTCTGCATCTCCTACCAGCGCCGTTTTGTTGGCAGCGTCACCCAGCGAAGCAGAATCGTCTCGCTTGCCCGAGAATGTTTCGGTGTGCGCCGTGCCAGACCAAAATTGGCCATCCAGCGATCCGTCTTCTTTGACAGTCGCGTGGTAGAGAAAAACATGACCGCCATCAAACTTCGAGAGGCGAAGTTCATTGCCGCGCAATTCGCCGGCAATGAAGCGATGATCACCGGTCGGCGTCAACACCGTGCCGGTCACGATAGTGTCGCTTTGTTTGAGTTCTGCGACAGCAGGATAGGTTTTTTTACCGTCGACGAACTGGAGTGCCCATCGACCGGTGAGGTCTGCCGCAGGAACCGACGGAGATTCCGTCGGTGATACGAAGCGCCAGTTTTGTCCATGTTTGGCGGTGAGTGGGATGATCTGCGGTTTACCGCCGCTTTTGATCATCGTCAGCGTTCCTTCGAGTGACTCTGCATCGAACGAAGCTTCGATGCGATTCTCGTACCCCGGCATGCGCAACGTAATGCGTTCGCCTTCGATCTTGATCTCATCGATACGAACCCGATCGTCGCCATTGATAAGTACGGCATGACGACGACCTTCCTCGGTTGCGAACTCGAGCCCGAAGGGCAATTCACCCCCCGGCACCTGCAGCACGGCGCGCCATAGGCCATCACGAGGAGCGTCGGTCGGAGCGCTGCCGCCGCTACAGCCGAGGATGCCAAGCGCCAGCAGACCGGGGAAAGCCCGTAAGGGGTGAAAAGGCTTGATGTTCATCGGCTAATTATAGGTAATGCGTTACAGTAGGATGCACTCATGGATGCGCTTTCCCCGGAATTTTGGCCGTTAGTGCTCGTCGGCTTTCTCGCGCAACTGATCGACGGCGCGATGGGCATGGCTTACGGCGTGTCGGCGAGCGCCTTTCTCACCACAATGGGCCATCCGCCCGCATTCGTTAGTGCGACGGTTCACGCGGCTGAAGTCGTCACGACAGGTGCGTCGGGTCTTTCGCATGCTTGGTTCCGTAATCTCGATCGCAGCATTTTCATCAAATTAGTTCTGCCCGGGATGATGGGCGGTGCACTCGGCGCTTATTTGCTGAGTTCCTTAGATGGCAACATCTTGCGACCATTCGTTTTTGCTTATCTGCTCGTGATGGGGGTGCTGTTGCTGCGTCGCGCTACGCGACAAGCGGAGCCGGAGCTCGCTCGTGCACCGAGTCATGCTTTAGGCGGCGCAGCGGGCTTTCTCGACGCCATCGGTGGTGGTGGCTGGGGGATGGTGACGACTCCCTCGCTGATCGCGCGAGGCGTACCGCCACGCTATGCCGTCGGCACCTCCAATGCCGCCGAGTTTTTCGTGACGCTCACGATTTCCATCACATTTCTGTTCACGTTCGACTGGCGGCGGTTCGACCTCGTCATCGCGCTGTTAGGTGGCGGCGTGATCGCTGCGCCTTTTGGCGCTTGGATCGCCAAGCACGTGCCCTCGCGAATCGCCATGACAGCGATCGGTTTGATGGTGATGGGCCTATCCGGCTTTGGGCTTTTCAACTGGTGGTTATCGCGTCACGCGTAAGCGGCAGTCCTTGACGCGTGTTTGGCCCGGCAGCGATACTCGGTTGGCTATGTTCGCTGCCTCGCATATCAACCTGTTTGCCCGCCGCTGGTGGGGTTGGCGCCGCTCCTGAAGGAGAGGGCGCGGGGCGCTGTCGGACTTAGAAACCCATAGAGGATGAGCCACCCGAACCCATCTCCGGACATGACCGGGATGGGTTTTTGCGTTTATGTAGCCAGGATTTATGAAGCCACCTTTTGATATCGCCGGCGATCTCGATACCCCGGTATCGGCCTTCCTGAAGTTGCGGGCATTCAACCCGACTTTCTTGCTCGAGAGCGTCGAGGGTGGCGAACGACTTGCGCGCTATTCCTTCATCGGTTTTGGTGACACCACCTTTGCCATTCGCCTTGCGACCGATGGCTTCACGCAGGGAACGCAGTCCCTGCCTGTACCGCGCGATCAGCAAGAGTTGCTGAGCGCCTTGCGACTCGCGCTGTCGAAAGCGCCGAAACCGACCGCGCCGGGTGCAGGGCCGGACTTTCCATTAGCCGGCGGTCTCGTTGGTTATGCATCATATGATGTCGTTCGATTCTTTGAGCGACTGCCGCCTTTTACTGCAGACCCGAAGGGCGTGCCTGATTTGCACTACGTTGCACCCGGGTCTCTATTGGTCTTTGATCATCTGACTCGCGGTATCGCCTTGCTGCACTCGGGCAGCGAGGCTGAGCGTCAATCGCTGCGTCGCGAGATCATTCTGGCGTTACGAGGTGGCGTTCCCTTGCCGACTGCGCGCGGGAAGTTCAGCGCACCGGTCGCGTCGATGTCGCAGAGTGAATTTCTTGCCAAGGTTGGACGCACGCAAGAATACATCGCTGCCGGCGATGTCTATCAGCTCGTATTGTCGGTTCGTTTTGGCGGACGACATGATGTCGATCCCTTCGAGGCGTATCGAGCGCTGCGACTCATCAATCCGTCACCCTACATGTATTACTGTGCGCTCGGCGATATCACGGTCGTTGGATCATCGCCCGAAGCATTGGTGAAGCTCTCGCATGGGCAAGCGCAACTAAGACCCATCGCTGGCACGCGACCGCGTTCGGCGGATGATGTGATTGATCGTCAGCGTGAGGCGGATCTACTTGCAGACCCGAAGGAAAATGCGGAGCACGTGATGCTCGTCGATCTAGCTCGAAACGATTTGGGCCGTGTCGCCAAGGCGGGTTCGGTGAACGTGGCGCCCTATAAATCGATTGAGCGCTACAGTCACGTGATGCATATGGTGAGCGGCGTGCGCGGCGAACTCGCGCCCGGCCGTGATGCCTTCGATCTTTTCGCCGCAGCTTTTCCTGCCGGCACGTTGGTGGGGGCGCCCAAGGTTCGCGCGATGGAAATCATTGACGAGCTCGAACCGGTCAGGCGCGGACTTTATGGTGGCACCGTCGGCTACTTCGGCGCGCAAGGCGACATGGATCAGGCCATCACCATACGAACGCTCGTCTTTCGCGGCGACGAATATTCTTATCAGGCCGGTGCCGGCATCGTTGCCGACAGTCAGCCGCAGAGTGAGTACGATGAAGTGATCGCTAAGAGTAGCTCCGCGGCACGCGCCCTCGCCATGGCAGCAGAGGGGTTGTGATCATGACCGCGCCGCGTCTGCTTCTGATCGACAACTACGACTCCTTTACCTACAACCTCGTTCAGGCGTTTCTTATTTTGGGCGCTGAGGTAGATGTGCGTCGCAATGATGCGGTGACGGTTGCCGAAGCCCTTGCCACCGCACCGACCCATGTCTGCATTTCACCAGGACCAGGCACTCCCTACGAGGCGGGTGTCTCGATGGAGATCATTCGCGCTTTTGCGGGGAAAGTGCCGGTTTTCGGCGTCTGTCTCGGGCATCAATCGATCGTTGAAGTGTTCGGTGGCAAAGTCGTGCGCGCCGGACGTTTGATGCATGGCAAGACGTCGCAGATTACCCACGATGGGTTGGGGCTTTTCGATGGCTTACCCAATCCTTGCGAAATCGGTCGCTATCATTCTTTGATCGCACAGCCTGAGAGCTTGCCCGCACACCTTTTGGTCACGGCGCGCACTGCCGAGGGCGAAATCATGGGTGTACGACACCGTGAGCTGATGGTCGAGGGGGTGCAATTCCATCCCGAGAGCGTACTCACACCCGACGGCCCACGATTGATGGGTAACTTCCTTGCTCAAACCGGAGGCCGCCGTGACTGAGTTAGTCATAGAAAAGTCGGTCAAAGAAATGCTTGAGCATATTCTCGATGGTCATCATTTGACCGAAGAGGAAAGCGCGAGATTGCTCAAAGCGTTGACAGACTCGGCACTGTCGCCGGCGGTAGCAGGCGCCATCCTCGCGGGTCTTCGCGCGAAAGGAGTGGTCGCCGCCGAGTTGCGCGGATTCGCCAGTGCCATGCGTGAACTCGCTCGTAAGCCGCAGGTCGATTCAGCTCTGCGGTCGCGTTCGATTGATATCGTCGGGACGGGCGGTGACGCATCGGGTAGCGTCAATATTTCGACCGGAACCTCACTATTGGTTGCGGCGGGTGGCGTTCCCGTCATCAAACATGGCAATCGATCGATCTCTAGTCGCAGTGGCAGTGCCGATGTGCTCGAAGCACTCGGTTTGTCTTTGCCGCTCGATGAGCAGCGAGCCGGTGAATGTTTGACTAAGACGGGGTTCACGTTTCTTTTCGCACCGCATTACCACCCGGCGATGAAGGCGATCGCGCCGATCCGACAGGCGCTCGGCATTCGGACGATTTTCAATGTACTCGGGCCGCTGACGAATCCGGCAACGCCGCCTTTTCAGCTCGTCGGTGCCTATAGCGAGTCGATGGCGAAACTCATGGCGGACACACTGGCCGGTTTGCCCGGTCTCACGCGTGCCTTCGTCGTGCATGGCGCGCTCGGTTGGGACGAACCCACGACGGCAGGGCCTTTCGTCTTGTTCGATGTTCGACCCGCCTCGGTGACACGGAGCCTTCGCAGTCCCGCCGATTACGGGATGCGGACGTGCGCAGCTTCGGAGCTTGCCGGTGGCGACGCAACCCATAATGCAGCGGCGCTGCGTGCCGTGTTCGAAGGTCGTGACCTCGGCGCACATCGTGACACTTTGTTGTTGGGTGCCGCCCTGGCTTTCGAATGTGCTGGGCTGGCTCCAGGTCCCATGGATGGCGTCGCGCGCGCCCGCGCCTTTATCGACACGGGCGCTGCCCAGCAGATGCTGCAGCGCCTTGCGGAGTTTGGTCGTGGCTGACGACTTTCTCGCCACGATGGCAGCGGGTAGTCGGCGACGCGTCGATGCCGCCAAAGCACAGGTGGCCGAGACCGAGCTCCTGGCTTCACTGGCAGATCTACCGCCGCCACCTGCATTGCAACTGAGCGAGCGAGGATTCGACGTCATTGCCGAGATGAAGTTGCGCTCGCCGGCGCTTGGACAGTTACGTAGCGCCATGGATGATTCTGCTGATGCGAGAATTCGCGCCTACGTTCAGGGCGGTGCTGCCGCCATTTCAGTGCTCACCGAGCCCGACCGATTCGATGGCTCACTCGATCATCTGCGCGCCGCGTCGGCGTTAAGAGTGGTGCAGCAATCTGAGGATGGCCGCAGGCGTCGGGTTCCGACGATGCGCAAAGATTTTTTGGTAGATCCTTATCAAGTGTTGGAAGCGCGCGCAGCCGGTGCGGGCGGCGTGTTGTTGATCGTAAGAATGCTGGACGATCAGAGCTTGAGACGGCTTTGTGAGACGGCGCTCGAGCAAAGCCTCTTCGTGTTAATCGAGACATTCGATCTCGCTGACATTGAGCGCGCCGATCGATTGATCGAGCAGTTGCGATCGACCGACGCTTGTTTGTTGATCGGGGTGAATAGTCGCGATCTCGTGAGTCTGCAAGTTGTTCCAGATCGTCTCGAGCAACTGGTGTCTCAGTTGCCCAATACCGTTCCTCGCGTCGCTGAGAGCGGTGTGCTCACAACGGCGGATGCCGCGCGGATGGCGACTGCCGGATACGATTTGGCGTTGATTGGGGGTGCGCTGATGCAAGCGGCGGATCCCGAAGCGCATTTAGCGGCCATGTTGCAGTCTGCGCGCGACGCCGCGCAGCGTCGTCGAGTCTCTCTGCGAGCTTGAGTATCGTGATGTCACCGTGGATCAAAGTGTGTGGACTGACCGATGCAACGGCGGTCACGACCGCTTTGGAGCAGCAAGTCGATGCCATCGGCTTCGTCTTTGCGCCGTCACCGCGTCAGGTGAGCATCGAGCAAGCGCTGCGTCTGGCTGAACCCGCGCGGGGCAGAGCTTTGTGTGTGGCGGTCACGCTGCATCCCTCTGCAGCACTGGTTGCGAGTCTACTCGAGGAATTCCGCCCCGATTTATTGCAGGTGGATTTGGCGGATCTGGCTTCACTGCCGCCGATCGATCCCAGCCGTATACTGCCCGTCGTACGTCAACAACAGACCGTGCCGACTCAATGGCCAGCACGCGTCTTGTTCGAAGGGCCTCGCAGTGGCGCAGGTCTCACGGCCGATTGGCAACAGGCAGCGCAAGTTGCCGCGATGACCGAGTTGGTTCTGGCGGGTGGCTTGTCACCTGAGAATGTGGCGGCGGCGATTCGTGAGGTGCGTCCTTTCGGTGTGGATGTATCGAGCGGTGTCGAAGCATCACCCGGCCGGAAGTCGCCGCAGAAGATGATCGAATTTGTTGAGGCAGCACGCCGCGCCTCTGCAGGAGTGTAAAGATGAATGCTCATGTGAAATTCAGTGCCGAGGATCAGCGTCGCATGCTCGATGCCGAGCTCGGTGGCCAATATCCCGACGCGCGCGGTCGTTTCGGCCCCTATGGCGGTCGGTACGTACCGGAAACGTTGATTCCGGCACTCGAGCGTCTCGAGGCCGGCATGCGCGAACATTTGCATCGCGCGGATTTCCAGAAGGAGTTGACCGACCAATTACGTCATTGGGTCGGACGGCCGACAGCATTGAGTTATGCGCCGCGCCTCTCCGCTGCTTGGGGCGCCGAGATCTGGTTCAAGCGTGAAGATCTCGCTCACACGGGTGCGCACAAGATCAACAACGCATTAGGGCAAGCATTGCTCGCCAAGCGCTTGGGTGCCAAGCGCATCGTGGCTGAAACCGGTGCCGGACAGCATGGCGTGGCGAGCGCAGCAGCGTGTGCACGTCTCGGCTTGCCCTGCATTGTTTACATGGGCGCGATCGACATGGAGCGACAGGCACCAAATGTTGGTCGTATGCGCCTAATGGGCGCGCAAGTGGTGCCGGTCACGGGCGGCGATCAAACATTACGTTCCGCCATCGATGAAGCGCTGCGCGATTGGGTCTCTGATCCGATGGAGACTTTTTATTTGCTCGGCTCGGCCGTGGGCCCACATCCGTATCCTTATCTGGTGCGTGAACTACAAGCGATTATCGGTCGCGAGGCACGCGCACAATATGTAGAGCAAAACGGTCGCTTGCCTGACGCCGTGTTTGCCTGCGTCGGCGGCGGCTCGAACGCTATCGGCATGTTTCACGCTTTCGTTCCCGACGCATCGGTCGAGATCGTCGGCGTCGAGGCGGGCGGACGAGGCGTGAACTTGGGCGAAAATGCCGCGAGCCTTTCATATGGCTGGCCGGGTGTACTGCAGGGTTGTTATTCCTTGTTGCTGCAGGATGAGAACGGCCAGATTCACGAGACCGATTCCATCTCTGCAGGCCTCGATTACCCGGGCGTCGGACCCGAACATGCGTTGTTGATGTCGGCAGGCCGCGTGAAGTATGAGTCTGCGACCGATGACGAGGCGCTATCGGCTTTGACCGAGTGCGCCAAGCTTGAGGGCATTTTGCCGGCACTGGAAACCGCGCACGCGTTACACGGTGTGAAGCGTTGGGCTAAAACTCACCGAGGTGCGCAAGTCATTCTGTGTATGTCGGGTCGGGGTGACAAAGATATGCCGACCTTGCAAAGAACCATCCTCGCGGAGAAAGCATCGTGAAGCCGAGTGAGCGTTTGGCCGAAGCAATACGCGCAGCCTCGAATCGCGGTGCGCCCGCCATCGTGGCGTTCATGACAGCCGGCTTTCCGCGCAAGGATCAGTTTCGCGAACATTTGCTTGCCGTTGCCAGCGAGTCGGATGTCGTCGAAATCGGTGTTCCGTTCACTGACCCGATGGCCGATGGCATGACGATCCAGCGCTCCAGTCAAGCAGCGCTGAAGCAGGGCGTCAGTCTGAACTGGATTTTGTCGGAGCTGCGCAGCATGCAGCGACCGGCTGCACCACTCGTCCTGATGAGTTATCTGAATCCCTTGTTGCAGTATGGCTATGCGGCACTCGCTGCCGACGCGGCGGCGGCGGGTGTGTGTGGTTTCATCGTGCCGGATCTACCTTTCGACGAAGGTGGCGAGTTACGCGCCGCGCTTGCGGCCGAAGGGGTTGCACTCGTCCAAATGGTGACGCCGGTCACGACGTCATCGCGTCTGCAGCAGGTATGCGCTGCGAGCGAAGGTTTCGTCTATGCAGTGACGATGACGGGAACCACCGGTAAAAACGTGGCGGTACCCGATACGGTCATCGACTATCTCCAGAGTGTGACGGCGATTTCACCGGTGCCAGTGTGCGCAGGCTTTGGTATTCGTTCGCGCGAGCAAGTCGACAAGCTGCGTGGTCATGTCGCTGGTGTCGTCGTCGGCTCCGCTTTGGTCGAGGTGTTGGAGCGCAATGAAGATCCGCGCCCGTGGTTGCGGGCGCTGCGAGGATGAGTGCTCTCACCGAGACGAAGAAACCCTGGTGGACAGCGCTATACGCGCAGGTTCTGATCGCAATCGTCATCGGCGGAGCGCTTGGGCACTTCGTGCCGGATTTCGCCGTGCAGCTCAAGCCGCTAGGCGATGCCTTCATCAAGCTCGTCAAGCTCGTTATCGCACCGGTCATATTTTTGACCGTAGCCAGTGGCATCGCGAGCATGTCTTCGCTCGCGAGTCTCGGTAGCACGACCGGCAAAGCATTGCTCTATTTCGTGGTGGTCTCGACCGGTGCATTGGTGATCGGTCTTGTCGTTGCCAATGTCGTCAGACCCGGCGATGGGATGAATGTGGATCCAGCCACGCTCGATAATGGTGCCGTGTCGGGCTATGTGGGCAAGGCGCAAGAGCAGGACATCGTATCCTTCTTGCTCGCCATCATTCCGGACACTTTTCTCGGTGCATTGACGAGCGGTCAGATTCTGTCGGTGCTCTTCATCGCCATCATTTTCGGTATCAGCGTCGCCAATCTCGATCAAAGTAGATCACGTATTGTCGAAGGCTTGCACGTGATCAGCGACGCCTTCTTCAAAATGGTGACTTTGTTGATGCGGTTTGCCCCGATCGGTGCCTTCGGTGCTTTCGCATTCACCATCGGCAAGTATGGGATCGACTCAATCGCCAATCTTGCCGGCTTAATCGCTACGTTTTATCTGACCTCCGCGTTTTTCATTCTGGTCGTTCTGCGTCTGATCGAGCGCGCCTCGGGATTTTCGCTGTGGCGACTATTGAGCTACCTGAAAGAAGAGCTTTGGCTCGTGCTTGGCACCAGTTCGTCTGAGTCGGCGCTGCCCTCTTTGATGCGCAAGCTCGAACAAGTGGGCTGTGCTAAGTCGGTGGTCGGGCTCGTCGTGCCGACCGGATACTCCTTCAATCTTGATGGCACCAACATCTATATGACCTTGGCCGCGCTCTTCATCGCGCAGGCCACGGGTGTCGATCTGAGTCTCACCGATCAGGTGTTGTTGCTATTGGTTGCGATCATCAGCTCCAAAGGTGCTGCCGGTGTCACCGGCGCAGGTTTCATCACCTTGGCAGCGACGCTCGCTGTCGTACCTGCGGTACCGGTGGCGGGTATGGCATTGATTCTCGGTATCGATCGCTTCATGTCCGAATGTCGTGCCATTACCAATTTCATCGGTAATGCGGTTGCGACCATCGTCGTCGCCCGCTGGGAAGGTGCTCTGGACGAGGATCAGCTGTCGCGCGAACTCAAAGGCGAATAAGCGTGCGGACTCGACTGATTGTCGCTGCGAGTGTGCTCTTGGTCGCAATGTCGTGCTTCTCGACGATGGGCCATGCGGGTCTTGCGGGAATCGACGTTCCAGGCTCAAAACGTCTGACCGTGTCTGACTGGGGCGGCGCGCCCATCACGCTCTGGTATCTGAGAGGTCCTGGGGTGACGGCCGATGCGCCCATCGTCTTCGTCATGCACGGTGTCGGCCGTGATGCAGATCGATATCTCGCCGAATGGCGCGAGCTCGCTTTGTCCAACGACATCATCGTCGTTGTTCCGGAATACTCCCAAGACAACTTCCCGGGCAGTGCCGGATATAACTTCGGTGGAGTGTTCGACAAGGCTGGTCGCCTACAACCCAAGACGCGTTGGGCTTATTCGTCGATCGAGCCTTTGTTCGATGCACTGCGACGCCACGAGAATTTGAGTGCTCAACAGTATTGGCTCTTCGGACATTCGGCAGGTGCGCAGTTCGTGCATCGGTTCGTGATGCTGGGTGTCGCCGAGCGAATGGTTGCCGCCATCGCCGCCAACGCCGGCTCTTACCTGTTTCCCGTCGACGATGTTGATTGGCCCTTTGGCTTGCGTGGCGCTCCCGAAAGGAGTGCAGCAGGTGTCTTTGCCTCGCCGATGATTCTGATGCTCGGCGATGCCGACTCTGATCCCCGGCATCGTAGTTTGCCGCAACAGCCGGCGGCGAGGGCGCAGGGTCCGCATCGTTTTGCTCGCGGTCAAAATTTCTACCGAACTTCGCGGCAGATCGCCGTGCGAACGGGTCAGCCATTCAATTGGTCGTGCGTTATTGTCCCGGGCGTCGCGCATGACAATGCTGGAATTGCGCGTGCTGCCATCCGTATCATCAAGGGATGGAAACCGACACCCGGCGCCGATTGCGCGCACTGACTTTAGTACTCGCCCTGATCGCAACGACGGTCGACGCCCGAGCAGCCGACTTCAGTATCTTCGGACGACACGCAGGCGATGTCGCTGCAGAGACACTTCCAGGATTCGAGGGCGTAGACGCCCGTGTTTTGCGTCGCGACTCACGTGGTCTCGTCGTTGAACTCAACCTGCCGACGGGCGCTACGGTCAATGCTACTCAAGCGAACTACACGGCCGAATGGTTCGTACTCGCAGGACAGTTGCAGCTTGAGCATGGATCAAGCCGCGAAGTGCTTGCGAAACAGGATTATGTGCGGGTGCCGTCGCGTGAGAGAGAGCTCCCGTTACGCGCGATCCAAGCTTCGACTCTGTTGCTGTTTCTCGACCCGCCACGCTCCAGTGATGGCGATAAGTTCACTGTCGTGCGTACCCGCGCGCACGATTGGGTGGCGGGGATGGTCTCGGCGCGAGATACCGGGATCGCTTTGAAGTTGCAGGTTCGTGATCTCTATCACGAGCCGCAAAGCGGCCGGCGTACGTGGTTGCTCCGGGCTGGAGCCGATCTCACTCTCCCTTGGGAGCGCCACCGGACGATCGAAGAAGGCTATCTGGTTTCGGGCGACTATCGCCTCTTCGAGTGTCTCGAGGGTCGTGAGCAACCGTTCGATTATCGTGCCGGCGGTTACTTTTATCGTGCACCGGGCATCGTGCACGGAGGGCCGCGCTCTGGCAGCAGCGCTGAGATCGTCATGCTGCTGCGCACTCCTGACAAACTGACCGTCGAATTCCTACCGACCTGCTCGGCGTCGACCAACCCATAAGACGATACCGGCGGCGATCAGCAGCAACGGAGCGAGTCCGGCGGGCCAAAGCTCGAGGCCGAACCACAACAAAGCGGTGAAGCCGAGCATGCTCGCCACGAGCGTCGCGTTTCGACGCCGCTCGCCGGCGCGAATTTCCAGACGGAGCTTTTCGATGTCCTCAGGCTGCACACCAATGTGCAGTTTTCCGTCTTGCCATTTTTGTACGGCCACTTTCAGTAGTGGTGGTAGTGCTTGGGTGACCTCGATCATCGCGGGTAGATGATTGCGAAGTTGACGCAGCTGCGCGCGTGGGCTCAGTCGATCACGCATCCACTCGCGCAGGATCGGCGCTGCCGTTTGCCAGATATCGAGTTCGGGATAGAGATCGCGTCCGAGACCTTCGATATTGAGGAGGGTCTTCTGCAACAAGATCAGCTGCGGCTGGATGCGCATGTCGAAACGTCGAGAAATATCGAAGAGCCGTAACAAGATCGTACCGAACGAAATATCTTTCAGCGGCTTGTTGAATATGGGCTCAAGCACCGTACGGATCGCCGATTCCATCTCATCGACGCGCGTATTGGCAGGAACCCAGCCGGACTCGACGTGCAGCTCGGCGACTCGGCGATAGTTCCGGTCAAAAACGGCAAGAAAGTTTTCAGCCAAGTAATGCTGATCTCGAAGATCGAGCGTGCCGACAATGCCGAAGTCTACGGCTGCGTATCGCGGGCGTGACGGGTCATCGGCCAGAACGAAGATATTCCCGGGATGCATATCCGCATGGAAAAAATTGTGGCGGAAAACCTGCGTGAAGAAGATCTTCACCCCGTTGGTGGCAAGCAGGGGAATATTCGTCCCGAGTTTGCGTAGTGTCGTCATATCGCTGATAGTGATGCCGCGAATACGCTCCATCACCATGACGTTGACGCGACAAAAATCAAAATAAACCTTCGGCACATGCAACAGATCCGACCCTTCGAAGTTGCGCCGCAGCTGCGCCGCATTGGCGGCTTCGCGCATCAGGTCGAGTTCGTCGAGGATGGTCTTTTCGTATTCATCCACGATCTCGTCGACTCGCAGGCGCCGCGCTTCGTGTGAGTTGCGCTTGGCGAGTCTCGCTAACGTATGCATCACTTCCAAGTCGCGCTCGATGATCTCGCGCATACCGGGGCGCAGCACTTTGACGATGACATCGCTGCCCGAGTCGCTAGAGCCATCGGTTTTCAGCTTGGCAACATGCACTTGGGCGATCGAAGCGGCTGCTAGAGGTTGCTCGGAGAATTCCTCGAAAATGTCGAGCACGGGGCGCCCAAAAGCCTCTTCGACGATCTTTTTGGCGAGCGCGCCATCAAAGGCGGGGACACGATCCTGTAGTTTGCACAGCTCAGTTGCGATATCGGGTGGTAGTAGATCACGGCGGGTCGAGAGCGCCTGACCCAGCTTGATGAAGATCGGACCCAATTCTTCGAGTGCGAGGCGCAGTCGTTCCGCGCGCGTGGCGCCCTTGCGACGTTCGAACCAAGTCCACGGTGACGCCAAAAATACGAAGCGTAGCGGTCTATAGAGGTGCGTCTCAGCGACGAATTCATCGAGCCCGTGACGAACGAGCACGCGTTGAATCTGAATCAGCCGGGCAAGGACGCGCAGTTTCATCTTGTCTCTTCGAGGGTTCTCAGACGAGCCGCAGCCCGATCGATATCTTCACGGAGCTGATCGACATCGGCCATGAAGGCCTCAGCCTCAGCCCGAGGTACCAGGGTTTGATTCTCGTGGGCTAGAAATTCTGCCGCGTTACGCACGGTGGTCGATGTAGCACGCCGCCCGAACGACCAGAGCGAACGTGCGAGTCGACCGATATGGTGGGCTGGTAAATCTCCGATCAAGCGCGAGAGCTCTTCCTCAAGATCAGGTTGCAGCAACAACGCCAGTGCGCGGTAACGCTGCAGGATCTCGGCGTCTCCACGTACGGTGACTTGCCCGGATTGCAGTAAGCGCTCGGGGTTGTCACCCGTGAGAGCCAGCAAATTGATGGGGCTGCCTTCAACGGTGACGTTGAAGTCACCTACCGGTGTGCGAGTCAAAGACAGCGTATCGCCCAGCGACTCGACACCGATTTGCAATCCCATTCCCGAGACGCGCACGAGCAAGCGCTGACCTTTTAAGGCGGCGCAGCGAGATCTCGCGCCCGGTGATGAGGCAAGGTTGCGGTTGAGCAAATTTTCGATCGCAGCAGTCAGCACGGGATGATCAGACTTTATAGCCGCGATGCAGAGCGACGATGCCGCCGGAGAGGTTGTGATAGCGACACTGATCAAAGCCAGCCGACTTCAGCATCGCCAGTAGCGTTTCTTGGTCGGGATGTTTGCGAATCGATTCGGCAAGATATCGGTAACTCCCTTCGTCATTGGCGACGAGGCGTCCGAGTACCGGAAGTACCTTGAAGGAGTAAGTGTCGTACAACGGTTTGAGTCCCGGTGCCGTCGGATGGGAGAACTCAAGGATGAGCAGTTGGCCACCGGGCTTGAGAATCCGGTACATCGAGCGCAGTGCCGCATCCTTATCGGTGACGTTACGTAAACCGAAACCGATGGTGACGCAGTCGAAGGTGGAATCGGCGAACGGCAGGCATTCGGCGTTCGCTTGGACATAATCGACGCCTTGGACGATACCGGCGTCGATGAGCCGGTCACGACCGTGAGAGAGCATCGATCCATTGATATCCGACAGTACGACGAGACCCTGCTCGCCGACCTGAGCTGCCATGCCGCGCGTCAGATCGCCCGTGCCGCCGGCGACATCGAGGGCTTTCTGACCAGGCCGCAAATACGTTTGCGAGAGGGCGAAGCTTTTCCAGATGCGGTGCAAGCCGCCCGACATCAGGTCATTCATCAAATCGTACTTTGGTGCAACCGAGTCAAAGACACCGCGAACGCGACGCGCCTTGTCTTGCCAGGCCACTTCTTCGAAGCCGAAATGTGTGGTTTTAGACGAATCTTGGGCCGACATCGGTGGGCTCCAGGGACGGGGCTATATTGTAGCCTTGTTGGGGGGTGACTAGTTTTTGTCCGGAAACAGGCGTAAAAGGTTCGATCAGGCGTATCGATCCTTTTTAGGGTCGGTCGAACGGGGGGATAAAAATAAGAAGGGACTGATAGGCCGGACGGGCTGTCCGGCCTTTTTTTTGCCTCACGTCCCCGAGTTGCTATGCAACCGTTCGCGGACTTTTTGCAAATACGCAGCCCATCGCGTCGCGTGTTCCGCGCCGAGCTCGCGTAGATATTTCCAGGTGTAGAGACCCGTATCGTGGCCATCATCGAACACCAGTCGAACGGCGTATTGGCCGACCGGCTCGACGGCGGTGATCATCACCTGCTGCTTACCCAGCACGAGCGTCTCTTGCCCTGGTCCATGACCTTGAACCTCAGCCGAGGGTGAGTGGACGCGCAGATATTCGAACGGCAGCGAATAGCGCTGCGCATCATCGAAAGCGACCTCGAGCACTCGCGATTGCTGACGCAGGCGAATTTCGGTGGGTATCGGCTGGATTGCTGTCACGGCCGACATCCTAACGATTGCGATACGCTTGTCCACGGCAAAACGCCGACGTCGGCTGGTTGGCGTGCTAGCGTCCAGTGCCCTACACTTGCGACTTCGATAACGGTTTAAACCAGTGGAGTGGAGCTAGATGGGCAAGGGAGACAGCAGAAGCCGTCGCGGCAAGATTTATCAGGGTTCTTTCGGCAAGACTCGTCCGAAGGATCCGGCTCGCGCGAAGAAGCGCGCGGCCAAGAAGACGTCCAAGAAGTAAAAAACACCCGGCTTTACAGGCACAGGTCGCGAAGCCCGTCGGAGAGATCCGACGGGCTTCGTTTTTGTGCGTACCGAAGCGTCGCTGGATCAGACGGGGGCAGTCGGGCCTCGTCGAAGCAGCATGAAAGCGCCCGCGAGCAAGATGAAGGATGCTGCGAAAAACGACGCGCCAGCGAAGCCGACGCGGCTGGCGGCAAGACTGAATAAGTGAGTCATGGCAAACGGGGCGACGATCGCCGTGAAACTCACGATACCGCTGATGGCGCCCTGCAATTCACCTTGCGCATTGGCTGGCACCTGGCGTGACAGCATGGCACGAATCGATGGCATGGTGAGCCCGAGAAGGCAGCCGAGCGGAATGCTGGCGAACAACATCGCCGGTGAGCTCGCGAATGCATAGCCAAGAAAGCCTAGCGCGCCTCCCGTCATTCCGATGATCGCCGTGTAGTGCTCGCCCAACTTGCGAGTAAACACGCCGACGAGGCCACCTTGCACGATTGCGGTACCGAGACCGAGTGCGGCCAGCGATAGACCGACATCTCGTTCCGTCCAGTCGAATTTCGCCATCACGGTCCAAGTCCAAGTCGAGGGGAGCGTGTCGTGACCGATTTGGTAGAGAAACAGAACCACCAATAGAGCGGTTGCACCTGGGATCACACGCAAAGATTTCAAAGCACCCAGCGCATTGGCACGGCGAGCCGAAAAAGCGCGCCGTTGGTTGGTCGGCAGCGTTTCCTTGAGCACGATCACGGCAATTAAAAAATTCAGCGCCGTGAATGCTGCCGCCGCAAAGAACGGCACCCGTGATCCGTAGCCTCCGAGTAAGCCCCCAACGATGGGACCGACGATGAAACCCATGCCCCAAGCGGCGCCATTGAGGCCAAAGTATTTGGCTCGATCGGCAGCGGGAATGAGATCGGCAACGACGGCATTGGCGGTGGCGAACGTGGCGCCAGCAATGCCTGCGATGATGCGGCCGACGAAGAGCCAGGCGAGGGTGGGCGCAAGACCCATCAAGACATAATCGACCGAGAGTGCGGCGAGCGATGCCAACAAGATGGGCTTTCGCCCATAGCGATCGCTGAGGTTGCCAAGGATAGGCGAGAAGATGAATTGCATCGAGGCATAAGCCAGCGTCAACCAACCCGCGATCGGTGCCGCCTCTGCCAAGGAAGCTCCTGAGAGTTCCATCACCAACTGCGGTGCAATCGGAATGATGATGCCGATGCCGAGCGAGTCGATGAAAAGCGCCATCGCCACGACTGGCAGCATGGCGCGACTGGGTGGACTCGCCGGGCCTGCAATCATGTCAACGCATGACCTTTTGCGCGTCGATAACGTTGCACCAGTTCGAGTGCTGAATAAGGCGACGGCGGCAACTCAACGGACGATGTGCCAACCGGTTGAATGCGCTGACCCCACCGAACCAGGTGTGCACAGAAGGTGAGACCGCCGCCAAACGCAGGCATCAATAACAGTGAGCCCGGTTGGATGCGGCCTTGCTCGAGCGCTTCGCACAAGGCAACCGGTACGGTTGCCGCAGACATATTCCCATAGCGTTGAACGTTAACGAACACACGATCCATCGGCACGTTAGCGCGCTTGGCAACATATTCGATGATGCGCAGATTTGCCTGATGAGGAATGACGAGATCGACTTCATCGGGCGTTTTGCCGGCGCGTTGTAACACGTCTTCGCAAGCCCCACCCATGCCAGTGACCGCTTTCTTGAAGATCTCCTGACCTTCGAATTGCCACTCCGTCACTCCGGTGAGACGGTTTTGATGTACGTAGGCGCCGCCTATGCCGTGTATGCGCAGGATGTCGCGTGCGTCACCGTAGCAGCCGAGCTTTTCCAACATGACACCGGCCTCGTCGTCGGTGGCTTGCAAGATGACGGCTGCAGCGCCATCACCAAAGAGCACCGAGACGTTGCGATCATCCCAGTTCATGTACGGTGCGATGCGCTCGCCACCCACGACGAGGGCCGATCGAACGACGCCGCTGCGGATCATGGCCGTGGCGGTCGACAAGCCGTATAAAAAGCTCGTACACGCCGTGTTCACATCCATCGCCGCGCAGCCATCGGCGCCGATACGTTGCTGCAAGCCCGACGCCATGTTCGGGCATTGATCGTCGTGCGTCGTGGTTCCGAAAACGATCAGATCGATATCTTTGCCGGTCAAGCCTGCGCATGCGAGGGCGCGTTCGGCCGCCACATGAGCCATGTCCGCTAACGGCACATGCGAAATGCGGCGCTCGCGGATACCCGTGCGCGTCGTGATCCATTCATCTGACGTATCGAGAAAGGTCGCGATGTCGTCGTTGCTGAGTACCGCCGGCGGCAGACATTTGCCCCAGCCCGTGATGCCTGCATTCGGCATGCGCGTCCCCCTAGTTGGATCCTCGGGGATATCCCCGTGTGAGGCGCGAGGATACCCCTCGCCGAGGAATCGTTCCAACTGTCGGCCAGACAGATGAATATTGCACTCGAGAGGAGGGCGTCACGCTAATTTGAACACGGCGTACGACATGACGCAGAAGGGGGGTTCGACATGTGGATGCCACCGCTCGATGACGCATGGCAAGGCAAGGTGCAGTTCTATGAACTTTTGTTCGGCACCTGGACCGTGTACGTGTTTCTCGTCCTACTGTGGGAGCGCGTGCTGAAAGCGCCTCTCGAAGAGTGGCGCTATGTATTACTGACCTTCTTTGGAGCCGGGGCATTTTGGGTAAACCACTATTGGCTCAAAGCGCCATCGCCGACCTGGCTCATCCTCATTAACCTCTACACCGTTTTCTTCGTGACGGCTTGGTGGATGATCGGTATGCGTGGGCGTCAGCGCTCCTTCGGTTGGAAAGCGCTCGCTTTATGCGGCAGCATCGTGTTCACCGTCGCCTTCATCTTTTTCGAGCAAATTGCGCGTATCGGCGTCGAGCGCTGGGGCATGCATGAATTCTGCTTCATGACGCTCAGCTTCTTCGGATTCTGGTGGCTGATCGTCTGGCGCAAAAAGCAAGCGACGGTGAGTCCCGCTTAGGCAGTCGCTTGCAGAACTTCCAGCGACACGCGTTCGGCTGACTCGAGCGCGCCCTCCATACCGCGACTGCCGATCGCGGTGTGCTCGCCGCAGAAGAAGAGTCGTTGGTGCGGCGTGGCGATCGCTGCGCGAAGTTCACGCACTTGCCCCGGTTGAAAGATGGCCCAGTCGCCGGCCGCAAAGGGGTCGGCGGTCCAAGAGTGTACGGCGGCAACGCTGAGCAAGCCTTTCGATGCCGGTCGCAGTCGCTCGAACTCGGAGATGATGAGCTGCTTGCCGGCTTCACTGCCGAAGCGATCGACATAAAGCCCATTGAGTCCACGACACCAGACGGTGAGGCTCGTCACTTCGTCGTCCGTCTTGCCAAATTTTTGCGCGAGCACGAGTCCGAGCGGACCATCTGTCCACATTGAGGGCGACAAGCCATCCATCTCCCAGAACGGTTTTTTGGCGAGCAGATGAAATTGCGTGATCGGAATATGTCCGAGCGTTTGGATAGCTTTGTTTTTGACGGGTTCCGGTAGCGGTGAGATCGCCACGTGACGCAGCGTCGAGAAGGGCATTGAGCACACGATCGCTTTGGCGCGATAGCGTGCGCCGTCACTGCAGATGACCTCGGCACTGCGATCATCGACATTGATGGCAACCACACGCTTGTTCAGCAGTAGATCGCCTTTGAGCGCTTTCGCCATGGCAATCGGCAAATTTTGGTTACCACCTTTGAATGCACCGATGAGTAAACCCGATGGAGCTCCTGCTGGCGGAGCGCCTGCTGCGGCCGGACCTGACGGCACGACGTTGGCGGCGCCAGTGCGTGAGAAAGCGGTAACCGCGCCTCGATTGACGTTTTGCCAATTGTCCGAGAACGCCTGCTGCAGCAGCGAGACGTCATGTGCCGTCGTGCCGTAGGCGATGTTGGTGTCGAAGCCCAGGCGAATCATCGCGTCGTCCGCGCCGTGTGAGCGCAGGAATTCGTGTACGGAGATGTCGTACTGCGCGTGTTTAGCGTCATGCCAATTCTCGAGGTCTTTGAACGGCATGTGCTGCTTGAACATGGAGTCAGCCCAGCTCCACGGCGCCAACTTTTTCATATCGCCGCTGAAGGGATTGCGCGCATGAGTCGCCCAATCTTTGATAGCGATGCGTTCGCCGCCCAGGAAGAGCTCTTGACCTGCGCGATTGGCGAACAGTCTAGGCGCCAGATTCACGATCTCGATCTTGTGGCGTGCCGCTGCTGCGATGCAGCGACCGTAGGCGTTGGCGATGGTGTTACCGCCTGCTTCGGGATGCCCCGGTATATCGAACATCGTGAAGACTCGACCGCCCACGCGATTGCGGCCTTCGAGCGTCAGGGTGCGCAAACCGTTCTCTTCGAGGGTGAGAGCGGCCTCGAGTCCGGAGAGGCCTGCACCGATGACGATGACGTCGAGCTCGCCCGTGCCAGTGGCGGCATGGGCGATGGGTTGCAGACCGCTTGCAGCTGCAGCGACCGCTGAGGAAACGACGGACGAGACGACGAATTGGCGACGATTCAGTTTCATGGCGCGATCCCAGTGTTCTCCGGCCTGACGATGTCGGGCAGACGACAGATCAACACCTTGGGCTCCGTGATCGAACCGATCAGCAGTTGTCCCCCGAAAGGTGTACCGACGCTGCCAGCCGAGACAGATTGTCCGAGGTCGAGGAACATGTCCCGAATTTCGACCCGTTCGTCCACTAGCGGAGCATCGGGTCGGGTCCGATAACGAATGATTCGCGTTGGCGCCGGGTGGTCTGGGTCGGCGAAGTGACGAACGAGGTCGAGTAGTTTCGGATGGGCGGCAATCCAAAGTGCGCCCTCGGAATCGACCTGCAAGTTGTCGGGAGCGCCATCGATGACGAGGTGTTCGCGCAATCGCAGATCGCCAGTCGACGTGTTTCGATCGAAGATCGCGATTCGACGCCCAAACGTTTCGGCGACATAAAGCGTCAGCCCGTCAGGGCTCATAGCCATACCAGAAGCACTCTTGAGACCACTCGCGACGACTCGCATCCGATCCCCATCGAAATAGACGATCGTCGAGAAGCCTTGCCGAAAGAGCAGCTCGCGCAGGCGTGTCAGTGGGCCGCCGGCACCTTTGTCGTTGGCCGTATAGAACTGACGAGGACCAACCCCGACGATGGCGTTGGGCGATACGAGTAACGCGTCGAGGACGCTATCGACCGGTTGAAATAACCCATTCGATCGCTGTTCGAAAATCTCGATGACATGTGGTACATCGGGCGGATGGGAAATGACGAACAGGCGTTGCGCTCCATCACCCATGCGATAAAGAGACATGCCGTGCGGTCGAAAGCTCCTTGGCAGTGAGGTCGCTGCATTGGTTGCCCGGTTCGCGCCGTCGTTCAAGTCCAACTGCATCAGCTGTCCGGTGACGGGAAGACCTTCGACCAAGCCGCGTCGGTCGAGTACGGATAGATAAGCAAGGCCGCGGCTACGGTCGAGCTGTAGATCCTCCGCGCTACCGGGTAGCTTGATGGTGCGGCACTGCGTCGTGGGGAGCGGCTTCAACTCGCGGAATTGACCGCCGAAGCGCATGAAGTCGATGAAAAAACCGGCGATCACCAGCAAGATGATCACAGCGGGCCAAGCGTAGCGTCCTAGGTGAGACATCAAACAAAGTTTAGCGGATGTTCGCTGCGGCTCGCAGACCTTCGATCATGGAGGTGCGCAGTAGATAGGCTCGCGCGCGCACAGGATCGATTGCGGTATCGCGCAGGTCTTGCTGCCGCTCGGCGCGAATCAACGGATCTTTCTCTTCGAGCAGTTTCTTGTTGGCGATAGTTTGAGTTTGCAAGACACTTTCCGCCACGCTGCGACGACGTCGATCGTAGATATCGAGCGTCGAGTCGTCGGATTCACCTTTGACGACGGCAGCTAATCGTGGCGCGAGCTCGTATGCATCATGCAAACCGAAGTTGAGACCCATGCCGCCCAAGGGATTGTTGACGTGGGCAGCGTCTCCGACGAGCAACACTCGATCACGACGATACGTTTTCGCGACCCGCTGATGTACCGCATAGAGATTCGTATGCACGACCCGGCCGAAACGAGTTTGCGGTGACAGGGCAGCAAGACGCTCTGCAGCACGAGCGTGGTCGAGTAAATCGCCTTCCTCTTCTTCAGGTCTTGTCGGGAAGACGCAGCGCCACAGTCCCTGCGGTCGATCGCCCGGGATCTTGAAAGTGGCGACCCACTCGACGGGATCCATGGTGTAGGAACTGAACGCATAGCCCTGCGTGGCAAAGTCGAAATCGGTGGTGATCACCAAAAATCGTTCAGCCCAAGTGAAGCCGTCGAACGCAATTTCTTGTGACTTTCGAACGATGCTACGTCCGCCATCAGCTCCGACGAGCCAGCGGCTGCGAATTTCGCAGGTTCCGCTCGCGTTTTTGCCCCGAACGATCACGCCCGAGTCGTCCTGAAGTATCGCCTCGACGTCGACGCCATGCAGAACTCGTGCGTGCGCGGATTGCATGACGCGGCGCTGCATCATCTCGACCAGCTTGTGTTGCTCGCACTGCAATCGATAGGGATACCGCGTGTCTTCGGCAAGCACCGCGAGATCAAACTCAGCGATGAGTCCGGCACGGCGATCGCGCAGTTGCCAATGTCTTGCGATCAAACCCCGTTGATGCAACTCGGCCGTTACGCCAGACCTTTCGAGCATCTCCAGTGTGGGCGGATGATAGGTGGCTGCACGCGGATCAGCATGAGGTTGTTCTCCACGCTCTAGCAGCAATACATCGACACCGTGGTCGATCAAAAATAAAGCCGTCGCCATCCCGGCGGGGCCGCCGCCGACGATCACGACCTCGGCATCGAGCACCATCAATAGCGTTCCAATACCAAACCGCAGTCGTAGATCGAGTCTTCGATTCCTGAGCGTCGTAGCGCATCCCAATAGGTGATCGCATTGATCGCAAGCACCGGCTTGTCGAGCCATCGCTCCGCTTGGGCGCAAAGTTCGATTGCGGCAAGATTGGTGCCTACCTGCACGATGGCATCTATGTCGTCGCCATCGAGTTGTTTCAGCGCATCGATGACCTGCGCTGCGGTGGTGTGCGCAATCTGGACGGGCGATGGACACTTCAAACCGATCAACCTCGGAATGCTGAATCCCGCCTCTTCAAAATAAAGCCGCACCTGCTCGTCACCGCGAGGCTGGTGCGGCGTCAGCACGCCAATGCGCGTGGCACCTATCTTGCGCAGAGCTGACACCGTTGCGGTCGAGCCCATAGAAACGCCAACGCCGGCTCGAGTTGTCAGTTCTGCTTGCAGTTCCTCTGCTGCTTTGACACCGCCCCAGAAAGCTTCCAGCGCGACACCCATGATGACGTGGGTCGGCTGGCAAGTCATGACTTGGTCTATGGCACTGCGCATACCATCGCGCATGGCTTGCACGTGTTCCATGAAGGCTTGCTCGCTCGTCAGCGGTCGCTCGCGGATGCTGATACGAGCGATGTGATTGGTGACGCCGCGCGGACGAAGTCGTTCTGATTCGGGCTGACAACTGGTGTTGGTCGAAGGTACGACGATCGCAATGCGACCACGCGGGCCGAGTTGATCGGTCATGGGCTTTTCGTGCTCCCGCCGTCGATGGTGATTGACGTGCCGGTCAAGTGAGCTGCACGCGGCGAGGCGAGGTAGACCACATGAGTGGCCACTTCTTCGGCACTCCCTAAGCGTCGCAGCGCCGTCTTTTCGAGGAAGCGCTCTTCAGCTTGGCGGACGTCGATGCCTTCTCGGCTGGCAGCGGCTTCCATGAGGCGATCCCAGCGTGGCGAGCGAACAGGGCCTGGATTCACCGCGTTGATCGACACGCCGTGTGGACCAAGCTCTTCGGCCAGGCCGCGCACGATCGCCAGCAACGCGGCATTGGCTGCGGCACCGGGCAGCATGCGTGGTTCAGGAAATTTCGCCGAGTTACCGACGACCATCACGATACGGCCAGCCTTGCGCGCAATCATCGCAGGCGCAACGGCGCGTAGCGCGCGAATCGCACCGAAGAGTTTGATTTCGAGATTGCTCTTCCAGGTCACATCATCCATTTCCCAGAAGATGCCGCCTTGCGCGGCTCCTGCCGCAAAGATGAACACATCGATGCCGCCGAGTGCATCGATTGCAGTGCGTATAGCTTGATTGGTGGATGTTTCCGAATCCAGTTGGCACTCGATCGCAATAACAGCGGGCGAGCCGTTGGTTTCGACTTCAGTTTTCAACGTCGCCAGAGTCTGCGTATTTCGGCCGAGTAATGCGATAGCCGCGCCTTCGCGAGCGAGTTCGAGCGCAATGGTTTTTCCAAGCAGACCGGTGGCGCCACACAACACCACTTTGCTGTTACTTAAATGCAGATCCATCGTGTCCCTTCAGCGTCGACGGGCGAGCACAGCGCCTTTGCCCAAAGCATGCAGCTTGCCTCGCGCGAGCTCGGCCGACAACGGGGCCATTCCGCAGTTGGTGCAGGCGATCAGACGGTCTGAATCCACATGGCTTGCTGCGGCACGAATATTGGCAGCCACTTCTTCGGCACTTTCGAGTTTGCCCGGCAAGACTTCGACGGCGCCTACCAGCAGTGTTTTATCGGGCAGTAGGCGCATGAGTTCCGGCGGTACGCGTGAGCCTGCGAATTCCAGCGATACTTGTTGGACGCTGCTCGCGTTGATCCAAGGAAAGATGGTCTCGTATTGGCGCCAGCTGTCACCGAGAGAGGATTTCCATTTGACGTTAGCCTCGATGCCATACCCATAACAAATATGGACGATGGTCGTGGCCTTAAGCCCTTGCATCGCGCGCTCCAGCGCTGCGATGCCCCAGTCACCCACTTCGTCAAGAAAAACGTTGAACGCCGGTTCGTCGAACTGAATGACATCGGCGCCAGCGGCTTCGAGTTCATGCGCTTCTTCGTTGAGCATTTCGGCGAACCGCAAGGCCATATCGGCACGTCGTCCGTAGTGAGCGTCGGCCAAGGTGTCGCAGATCGTCATGGGACCCGGTAGCGTGACCTTGAGGGCGCGAGTCGTTTGCGAGCGCATGAAAGTGGCGTCGGCCACGTGCACGGCGGTTCGACGTTTGAGCGCTGAGGTCACCGTGGGGACTTCCGCGATGTAACGATTGTTACGTATCCCCATCGGGGTTTTCAGATTCCAGTCGATGCCCTCGAGCGTTTCGAGGAAACCGTGCACGAAATGGATTCGGAACTGTTCACCATCGCCGACGATGTCGATGCCGGCGCGCTCCTGTTCTCGTAGCCACTCGAGTGCAGCGCGTTGCTTGCCTTGCTGCAGTTGTGCCGCATCGAGGCGCCAGGCTGCCCACAATTTTTCGGGCTCGGCGAGCCAGTCAGGTTTCGGCAGACTGCCGACGGTAGTGGTGAGGAACATCGCTGCATGTTAGCGATGCGGTCGAGTCAGCTTGGACCGCGATGGTGTGATTGCTCGCCAGGCGGATTGCGGCACGCGGCGTATTTTGTCGATGCCCAAAATGTCCACGGCCGGGTGGTTTGCACCACCCGGCCGTGTCGTCCATGGACGTTCAGCGTCCCTGCTGTCGGGTCATCCATGACCCGAGCGTTGGTTTGCTCAGTTCGGCAGCAACACGCTGTCGACCGCAACCACGACACCGTTGGCGGCGTTGTAGTCACCGGTGACGCGGGCACCATCGACGCGCAGACGACCACGCACGAGCTCGACCTTTACGTCGTCGCCGGCTTCCGTCTTCGCACTGCGGGTGCGCTTCAGATCATCCGACTCGAGAGCCTTGCCCGGCACCACGTGGCGGGTCAGGATTTTCACGAGTTGGTCCTTGTTCTCGGGGCGCAGCAGCGACTCGAGCTGCTCCGGCGGCAACTTGGCGAACGCTTCGTCGGTCGGTGCGAAAATCGTGACCGGGCCCTGGGCGGTGAGGGCGTCCTGCAAGCCGGCGACTTCGATGGCCTTAGCGAGGGTGTTGAAGTTACCCTTTTGCTTGGCGACATCGAGAACCGTCGGGCTGCCGGCATACGCCGAGGCGGCTGATAACAATGTCAAACAGGCGGCGAAAGCAGCCTTGCGAGTGAATGAGCGAATCATGGCAGTACTCCGTTTAAGTGTTGGGGCGTACCGCGATCCTGCGTACGCGAATTGCTTCGACGAACAAATGGTGACATCGGCCAGGAAGTTTGTCAAGATGCTGTACAGCTAGAGGCTGTACACAACTTGGACAAATGATGAACAAACCGGCAGCCATGGGATCCACAGGTCAATTCACCATCAAGGCGGTCGCGCAGGCGACGGGCCTGTCGGTCGAAACGTTGCGGGCGTGGGAGCGCCGCTACGAGGTCGTTCGGCCATCCCGTGACGGGTCGGGTCGGCGCACCTATTCGGCGGCAGACGTCGCCCGGCTTCGCCTACTTCGAACCGCGACCGAGCTTGGGCACACCATTAGCCGCTTGGCAGCCTTGGACGAAGGCGATCTCGCGAAGCTTGTTGCCGACTCAGGAGGTCAGGCGCGGCCCGGCCCCTCGCGTGGGCAATCCTTCGTCGAGCGTGCGCTCGATGCGGTCACCCACTCGGACCCCTCGGGTGTGGAAGAAGTGCTGACCTCGGCGGTGGCCTTGTTGCCGCCCAATGAGGTCGTCAACACCGTGCTCGTGCCCCTCGTACAAGAGGTGGGTGAGCGTTGGCATCGCGGTGAAGTGTCCATCGCCCAAGAGCACATGACGACGGATATCGTGCGTCGCCTGATCATCTCGGTCTCGCGCGGTTATTTGCGATCCGACAACGGGCCATGCCTCGTGTTGTCGACCCTGTCAGGTGAGCGTCACGAACTCGGTATTTTGATGTGTAGTTGGCTCGCGGCGACTCGTCGGTTTCGCACGCACTATCTCGGTGTCGATTGCCCTGCCGAAGAAATTGCCCGTTTCGCGCTTGAGGTCGATGCCTGCGCCGTACTCGTATCTTTGGTGATGCCCGAGAACGAAGTGCCGGCCGTGCAGCAGCTGCACAAATTGGCTGAGCTGCTCGTGGGCAAATGTGAAGTGTGGGTTGGCGGTTTCGCCGCACGCTCCTTGTTGCCCGAAGAGGTGCCAGCCGGCTGTTTGTTATTGCCTAGCGGTAACGCTTTCGAGCAACGGCTCGATTTGCTTGCAGCCCAGTATCATTCGTGATTGCACGGCAACTCTGTTGCTGTCCCCGTCAATCTTTTAGAGCAGCCCTCTAGGCAACCCTAGTCGTTTCGACTTAGCCTCGCGTTATGAGGCGATTACTGCTCGGTTTGGTGTTCGCAGCGCTCACGGCCTGTGGTGGTGGCGGCGGCGGGTCTGGCTCCGGAACGAGCTTCTCACTCGGCAGCGGCTCCGCGCCGACCAGTTCTCCTTTGACCACGAGCGATGCCTTCCGTTTTCTGAACCAAGCCACCTTCGGCGCGACCGAAGACAGTGCTCGTGCTTTGATCGCGCTCGGCGATTCGTCGAATTCCTATACGCGTTGGATCGATGCGCAAATCACCAAACCCACATCGCTATTGCTGCCTGCTGTAGAGGCGGCTTACCCGAACCCCGTGCCGACAGGATTCAATGTCGGCGGCTTGAATGCGGTTCGTCTCGAGACTTGGTTTGCCAACGCTGTTCGAGGCGAAGATCAACTGCGTCAACGCGTGGCTTTCGCACTATCCGAAATTTTTGTCGTGTCGCAAATCGGCGCATTACAAAACCTGCCGAACGCGACGGCTGATTTCCACGACATGCTCGCTCGGAATGCCTTTGGTAACTATCGTGATCTACTGGAGCAGGTGACTCTGCATCCAGCGATGGGCATCTACTTGTCGATGCTCGGTAATCAACGCGCTGTTGCCGGGACCAATCTTCGGCCAGATGAGAATTACGCCCGCGAGATGATGCAGCTTTTCAGCATCGGTCTCGTCGAACTCAATCTTGATGGCAGCATCAAGCGCGATGCCGCCGGGCAGCCGATCCCGACCTATAACCAAGACATCATCGAAGGCTTCGCGCGTGTGTTTACCGGTTGGAAGTGGGCCTGTCCGACAACGACTCCAGCCTGCACGTTTGCCAACACGCGTCCGCAAGTGGCACCGATTGCTGGCTACAACCAGATCAAGCCAATGCAGTTATTCGAAGCGCAGCACGAGCCGGGTGAAAAGCGCCTATTAAATTACAGCGGCGTTGCGTTGAGTGGCGGCGTCATTCCGGCTAACCAAGGTGGTGAACGAGATTTGCGCTCTGCGCTCGATAATGTCTTCAATCATTCGAATGTCGCGCCATTCATCTCGAAGCAGCTCATTCAAAAATTGGTCACGAGTAATCCGTCGCCGGCTTATGTGCAGCGCGTAGCCGAGAAGTTCAATAACGACGGATCTGGGCGCCGCGGCAATCTCGAGGCCGTGGTGCGCGCGATTTTGCTGGATGCCGAGGCGCGTTCTACACCGAGCGCGAGTGCCGCTGCAACGGCCGGCAAACTCAAAGAGCCACTGCTACGTCTCACTCAGCTGTGGCGTGCCTACGATGCGCGTTCCGGCGGCGAAAAGTTGGGCGCTGCGCGTAATTTCTCTGGCGGCGCGAGCGGCACCTTCGGACAAGCGCAGGGCTCATCGCCCTCGGTTTTCAACTTCTTCAGTCCCTTCTATGCACCTGCTGGCGAAATCGCCGACGCGGGTCTCGTGGCGCCCGAGATGCAGCTCGCCACCGAGTATCTCAATACACAGACGACAAACTTCTTTTGGACGCAAGTCACGACTCGCACTCATGTGAACGCCGCTCGTTTGAATGTCGACGATGTCTATATCGACATATCCAATGAGTTGCCCTTAGCGAGTAATCCGGATGCGCTGATCGATCGAATCGCGACTCGTCTTCTCGGTGATTCGAGTTTGTTGCCGACGGAGCTCCGAGCAGCAATCAAGGCGCAAGTGGAGCGCACAACGATACCGATGACGAATCCGACGACCGCGCAAGCGACCCGAGTCGGTGATGCGCTTTATCTCATCCTCATTTCGCCCAGCTACGCCTTGCAGCGTTGACGCGCAGGAAGACATCATGAATCGGCAACGACGACGATTTTTGAAAGCGGCTTCTGCAGGCGGCGTCGCGTATGCCTTTGGTCGCACGGTCGGCCCGCTCGATGCTCAGATGACGGGTGTCGGTGGCTTCGGCGATTACAAAGCCTTGGTTTGTCTCTTCCTCTTCGGCGGAAACGATTCATGGAACATGTTCGTGCCGACGAGCATTGCCGAGTACAACGCCTATTCGCGCTCACGTGGCGGCGGCACCGCTTCTAGTCTGGCTGTCGATCGCGCCGCTTTGTTGCCGGTCGTTTACGACGGACAAACGAGCGGCGATCCGACCTACGGGTTCCATCCCTCGATGACCGGAGCGCGCGAGTTGTTTCAATCGGGGCGCCTCGCGGTGATGGCCAACATGGGACCGCTGCTGCGTCCCACTACGAAGGCTCAGTATCAAACTGCGGCGACGAGTGGCCATGCTCTGCCACCGCAACTGTTCTCACACAACGATCAGCAGGATCAGTGGCATAGCTTGCGCGGCAGGACGATTTCGAAATCCGGATGGGCTGGACGCGTCGCCGATGTCTTGAATTCCCAAGTGGGCAATCAGCAGTTGTCCATGAACGTGTCGTTAGCCGGCCAGACTTACTTCCAAGCGGGTGAAATCGCACGACCCTATGTGATGGGCGCCGCGGGTGCGACCAATTTCACGGGCTTTGCCACCAGTGGTGTGGGTCTCGGTAGACGCACGGCTGTCGAAGCGGCTTTGAATGCAGCGCTGGCGAGTAAGAGCAACACGGTTTACGAGCGTAGCTACGCCAGTATTCAGCAGCGCGCCGTCCAGTTCGCTGACCGGGTGAACGGTGCGCTGGCAACGGCGCGCGACTTTTCTGCCCTTCCTAATACTGGGGTGACACTCTCTGGTTTGCAGACCCAACTGCGAACGGTTGCCAAGCTGATCTCGGTACGAACGAGTCTCTCTTTATCTCGACAAATCTTCTTCGTCTCTTTAGGCGGTTTCGATCAGCACGACGATTTGATGGCGGATCAGCCTGGATTGCTGGCCACTGTCAGTAACGGCATCAAAAGCTTCTACGACGCACTGACTGAAGTGGGTATGGAAAACTCGGTCACGCTATTCACTCAATCTGACTTTGGTCGTACGTTGACTTCGAATGGCGACGGTTCCGATCACGCCTGGGGTGGTATCCAGCTCGTTGCCGGTGGCGCCGTCCGGGGTGGTCGAATCTATGGCCAGTATCCGCTGCTGGAAATCGGTAGCACCCTCGATGTCGGTGGCGGGCGATTTATTCCGACCACCTCGGCTGATCAATATGCCGCCACGTTGGCGTCTTGGTTTGGTGTGAGCGCGAGCGATCTGTCGAAAGTGGCGCCCAATATCAATTCGTTCGCAACGCGCGATCTCGGCTTCCTCGGTTGAGTGAGTGATGTCAACTTAGGCGCGTGGCTTGCCGCGGGCGACCGCGCTCAAGAATCGCTCGAGTTGGCTTGTCGTATCACCTGCCGTCTTGGTGGGTAGTGGTCCGCTGATCACGCCGCAGTAGTGGCGAGAACGCCCTGCATCGATCCAAAGTTCGTCGGCCACGGCGATGATCGTTCCATAGCGTTGATCGACGACCTGATACCGGTCCATCGTGACCGTGAACCAAAAGTTCGAGTGATGGACGAGCTTTGCGGCTTTGAGCTGCAGCAGTTCGCGCGGCGTTGGCGTCTCGCGACGAAATTCGGGTGTTGCATAGGCTTGGCACAGCGGCTCAAGATGCGCAGCACCCGCCGCACCCCATAGCGAGTAGAACAGCGGCACGCTAAGCGGTATAGCCGCTAGCCAGAGCGTTGTTCGAATCCAGCGGCGTTGACGACCCGGGCCTTCGAGCTTGACGACATCTGCCAGCAGCAGAAATGCGAGCGACGCCGGCATGGCGGCGATAAGGATGACGATCGCAGCCAGTGCGAGCTCGTCGCTCACGCGAAACTCAAAGTATGAACCTGCTCAGATCTTCGTCTTTCGACAGGGCCTCGAGATGCGCATCGACATAAGTCGCATCGATATCGATGTTCTCGCCTTTTCGATCAGCCGCATCGTAGGACAGCGTTTCGAGGAGTCGTTCCATCACCGTGTGCAAGCGGCGAGCCCCGATATTCTCAGTACGTTCGTTGACGTGAAAGGCAATCTCCGCCAAGCGACGCACGCCGCTCGTCACGAAGTTCACATGAACGCCCTCAGTTTCGAGCAGCGCTGCATATTGCGTTGTCAGGGAGGCGTTCGGCTCCGTCAAAATACGCACAAAATCCTCCACGCCGAGCGAGGTTAGTTCGACTCGAATGGGGAAGCGACCTTGTAGCTCCGGAATGAGATCCGAGGGCTTAGCAACATGAAATGCGCCCGACGCGATGAAAAGAACATGGTCGGTTTTGATCGGGCCATACTTCGTATTGACCGTGCAACCCTCGACGAGTGGTAACAAGTCTCGCTGTACACCTTCGCGCGAGACGTCAGCACCGTAGCTATCTTGTCGACGGCATACTTTGTCGATCTCATCGATGAACACGATGCCGTTTTGTTCGGCGTTAAGAACCGCTTTTGCGCGCAGCTCTTCTTCATTGAGAAGCTTGGAGGCTTCTTCTTCAAGAAGTAATTTCTGTGCTTCGCGAATTTTCAGCTTTCTAGAACGACCTTTGGCGGCGCCAAGATTCTGAAACATGGATTGCAGCTGTTGCTGCATCTCTTCCATGCCGGGCGGCGCCACGATCTCCATACCGAGCACAGGATTGCGCAACTCGATCTCGATCTCACGATCATCGAGCTGCCCTTCGCGCAGCATTTTGCGGAATTTCTGACGCGTTTCCGCGTCACGCGGCGTTGCCGGCTCATCCGTGGAGAATCCCATCAAGCGCGGCTTGGGGAGTAGTGCGTCCAGAATCCGCTCTTCTGCCGCATCGGCGGCGCCATCTCGAGCGCGAGCGAGAGCCTCCTCACGTTCGAGCTTGACGGCAAGTTCGACGAGATCTTTGATGATCGAGTCGACATCTCGACCGACATAGCCGACTTCCGTGAACTTGGTTGCTTCGACTTTCACGAAGGGCGCTTTGGCCAAACGGGCAAGGCGACGTGCAATTTCTGTCTTACCGCAACCCGTCGGGCCGATCATCAAGATGTTCTTGGGCGTAATTTCGGGGCGCAGATCTTCACGGACCTGCATTCGTCGCCAACGGTTGCGAAGCGCAATGGCCACGGATCGCTTGGCCGCATCTTGCCCGACGATATGTCGATCGAGTTCGGCGACGATCGCTTTTGGGGTCAATTCAGCCGGGAGCACGCTCATGAGCTGAGCTCCTCGATCACGAGATTGCGATTCGTATAGATGCAGATATCGGCGGCGATGTTGAGTGAGCGCGAGACGATGTCACGCGCACTGAGATCCGTATTGTCGAGTAAGGCTTGTGCAGCCGCTTGTGCAAATGCTCCACCTGATCCAATGGCAACCAGATCGTGCTCTGGCTCGATCACATCACCATTACCCGAGATGACGAGCAGCTTTTGAGGGTCACCGACGAGCAACAATGCTTCGAGTCGTCGCAGCGCTCGATCCGAGCGCCAATCTTTGGCAAGTTCGATGGCCGCTCGCGTCAGGTTGCCAAACTTATCGAGCTTGCCCTCGAATCGTTCGAACAAAGTGAAGGCGTCGGCCGTGCCGCCAGCAAAACCGCCGAGAACTTTGCCGTTGCCGAGCAGCCGAACTTTCCGGGCGTTGCCCTTCATGACGGTATTGCCCAGCGTGACTTGACCGTCGCCACCAATGGCGACGATGCCGTTGCGGCGTACGCCGAGGATAGTGGTGCCGTGCGGATTGAAACCTTCAGCCATGGAGCTCACTTCTTTCGCGCCCGTGGATGGGCTTGGTCATAGATGCGGGCGAGGTGCTGGAAATCAAGGTGGGTATAGACCTGGGTCGTGGCGATATCCGCATGGCCAAGTAATTCCTGGACGCCTCGCAGGTCCTGACTCGACTCCAGCAGGTGCGAGGCGAAGGAGTGTCGAAACAGGTGAGGGTGGATGTGAACGGGCAATCCTTGGCGTATCGCCCAGTTGGCAACTCGCTTTTGTATGGTTCTGGCGCCGACACGTCGCCCATTACGACCGACGAACACGGCTTGTTCATCTGGAGGCGTTATCGCCGCACGCTCCGTCAACCAGGCCTGTAAGGCTGCGCAGGCTTTTCGGCCGACGGGGAGTATTCGTACCTTGTTCCCTTTGCCGGTGACGCGCACGGTGCGATCGGCAAGATCGAGATCATGCAGGTCTAGCCCCAGAAGTTCGGCGAGTCGTAGCCCCGATGAGTAGAAGAGTTCCATGACAGCGCGATCTCGCTTGGCGAGCGCGTCATCGCCTTCGATCTCGAGCAGGCGAGTCATCTGATCCGCATCGACGGTGCGTGGTAAAGGGCGGCGCGCCTTTGGCGCGCGAACATCGCCAGCCGGATTGTGTTGAATCACGCGTTCGCGTTGTAGATAACGCAAAAAGCTACGCGTGGCGGACAATCGTCGTTGAACACTGCGCGGAGCGAGACCCGCCGCATGGGAGCGCGCGGCAAACGAGCGGATGTGCTGTTCATCAAGTGACGGCCAGTCATCGATTTTTTGTTGATCACACCACTCAGTGAGCGCGGCAATCTCACGTCGATAATTTAGCGTGGTGTGCGGCGACATCCGTCGTTCACGCGATAGATGCGTGACGAATTGATCGACCCACGCCTGTGCGGTCGGTTTCACGCAGCCTGCATACGACAGCGCAGCAGAGCAGCGCCGAGCAGTTCACCCATGCGAGCGAGGAAGTCTGTGCTCATCGCTGGTGTGAAACGATCGGCATCGATGCTGCCCAGCGCGAGTGCGCCGAGGCTTGCAGCAGGTCCGATCGGGACGAGCGCCATCGATGCGATGGACTCGGCTTCGTCGCCGAAGACGATGCGTCGCTGTTCGAGCGCAAAATGCCCACAACGTGTTCGGGCGGCTGGCAAGAGAGATTCGATGTCGGCACGTGCCTCGGTATCGAGCAGCAGACGCACCGAGACGATGTCGAAATCGCTGCGTAATGACGCATGTACGCGTCCGATCAGATCGGCTTCGTTGTGCGCTTGCATCAGAGATAGAGTGAAGTGGTGCATGCGCTCAGCGATAGCATCGTTCTCGCGGCCAACGCGAACCCACTCGGCCAGCTTTTCTCGATTAGCAGACTGACGCTCGCGCAAAACCTTGATCTGGCGTTCCATCAACGAGACGGCGCCTTCGCCCGCTTCATGCTGCAGCACGAGATGATCGAGCACTTCCGGGTGTTTTTGCAGGAAATCCGGATGCTGTTTTAAAAATTCGATTACTTGCTCATCCTGCATCGATCATTCCTCGATTGAACCTTCGAACGAGACCACGGCGGGTCCTGTCATCCATAAATGCGAGCCGGGTCCATCCCAGCGTAACCACAAGCGACCACCGGGTAGATCGATCGCGACCGTCGATTCGAATCGACCGTCGCGTCGTCCGACCGCCATGGCCGCACAGGCACCGGTACCACACGCGAGCGTTTCACCGACTCCACGCTCGAATACGCGCAGGCGCGCATGTTGTCGATCGACGAACTGCAGAAAGCCCACGTTTGTTTTCTGTGGAAACATCGGGTGCGATTCGAGAATCGGCCCCAGGTGTGCGACAGGCGCCGAGTCGACATCGGGCACTGAGAGAACGATATGCGGATTCCCCATCGACACTCGAGTGAAGCGAACCGTCGTTGTATCGATCGACAAGGCGATTTCACCCTCGTCGAAAAAACGCGGTTCACCCATGTCGACGGATACGAGGCCATCTTGCTCGAAGCGCGCTTCGATGCGACCGCCGCGACTTTCGAGTCGAATCGATCCTTCTAGTCCACGATGCCTTCTTAGCCACTCGGCGACGCAACGCGCGCCGTTGCCACATTGTTCGACTTCACTGCCATCGGCGTTGAAGATGCGATAAAAGGCGCTCGTATCGGCGCTACGAGCCGGTTGAATGACGAGTGCCTGATCAAAACCGATTCCCGTTTTTCGGTGAGACCATGCACGCCAGCGTTCTGGCGAGGGCATTGCAGCCTCGGCCGTCGTCTCGAAGACGACGAAGTCGTTGCCGAGACCCTGCATCTTGGTAAAGCGAATCATGTCGTACAGATCATGTCGTCTTGAACAGCTCAGCCTTCAAGCGATGGATCGCAGAGATGTCTTCATCCCCGTAACCGCGAGCGATCAATTCGGCGTATTCGCGCAAAACGTCTTCGACTACCGGTAGCGCGACGCCGCTGGCAGCGGCCATATCACGGCAGATACGCAGATCTTTTTCGTGCAGCTTGATCCGAAACCCCGCTGGGTACTCACCGCGAATCATGTTGGGTGCGCGGTTCACGAAATACCATGAGGATCCGGCGCCTTGCCCGAGTGTCTCGACCACGCGATCCAACGGCAGACCTTGTTGATGGGCGAACGCCATCGCCTCGCCAACAGCTCGGATGATGCCGGCACACATGATTTGATTGGTGGCCTTCGTGGCTTGACCTGCACCATGCGGTCCAAAGTGGCGAACGGTTCGTCCCATCGTTTCGAGTATCGGTCTAGCGCGCTCGAAATCGGCTGCGTCACCGCCACACATGATCGCCAAGGTGCCGTTCTTGGCCCCTTCCACGCCGCCGCTGACGGGACAATCGAGAAATTGAGCGCCGCGACTCGCTATTTTTTGAGCCGCTTCTCGTGCAGTGGCTGCACTCACCGTCGAACAGTCGATCACGAGTGTTCCGGGTTTCAGCCCCGATTCGACGGCGGTCAGCACATCGAGCACGTCGCGGTCGGCCGATACACACAACACCAATACTTCGCAGTCAGCAGCGAGTTCCGCTGGATCGGTTGCCGCGATACAGCCCAATTCGGTCGCCAACGCTTGCGCCTTTTCGCCAGTGCGATTCCACACACCGTACAGAAGGCCCGCTTTGGCGAGATTACGTGCCATCGGCGCGCCCATGGCGCCGAGCCCGAGAAAACTGGTTTTCATAAGGTGTGATCTTATCAGTCACACGCAAAAAAACGGGGCGGTGATCTCGCGACCACCGCCCCTAGGCTTTACAGGGGACAACTGTAAATCGAAGGTTCAATTCGTGTAGGCGCGCTCACCATGGCTCGTGGTGTCGAGGCCTTCGCGCTCGTCTTCCTCTTTCACGCGCAGGCCGATCGTCAGATCGATCAACTTGAAGAGCACGAAACTGACCACGCCCGACCAGCCGATGGCGATGAGTACGCCGAGGGTCTGCGTGGTGACTTGGCTGCCCATGTCATATCCATCGACACCAACGCCACCGAGCGCCGGTGAGACGAATATGCCGGTGCCGATCGCACCGATGATGCCGCCGACACCATGAATGCCGAACACGTCCAATGATTCGTCATAGCCCAGCGCCTTCTTGAGGCTCGTGACCGCGAAGAAGCAGGCGATACCGCCGATCGCGCCGAGTACGATCGAGCCCATTGGGCCGATGAGGCCTGCCGCCGGCGTGACGGCGACAAGACCCGCGATGGCACCGGAGGCGATGCCCAACATCGAGGGCTTCTTGGTGACGAGTGTTTCCACGAGCATCCAAGCGAGGGCAGCCGCAGCCGTCGCCAGAATAGTGTTCAACAGAGCCAACACGGCGATCCCCGTGGCTTCCAAGTTGGAGCCGGCATTGAAGCCGAACCAGCCCACCCACAGCAGCGCCGCACCGATCATCGTGAACGGCAAATTGTGAGGCGGCATAGCGTCACGGCCGTAGCCGATGCGCTTGCCGAGGACGAGCGCTCCCACTAGCGCAGCGATGCCCGAATTGATGTGAACGACGGTACCGCCGGCGAAATCGAGATCACCCTTCTCGAACAGCAAGCCACCGGTTGCCCACACCATGTGCGCGATCGGCAAGTACGACAGCGTGAACCACAGCGCTGAAAAAACGAGCAGTGCGCTGAACTTGATGCGCTCGGCAAGACCACCGACGATGAGAGCCGTGGTGATGGCTGCAAAGGTTAGTTGGAAGGCGACGAATACATATTCCGGAATGACGACCCCATCGGAGAAGGTGGCCGCCGTGCTATCGGGTGTGATGCCAGCCAGGAATAGCTTGGTGGTATCGCCGATCAGCCAGTTCCAGGCGCCACCATCGCCGAAGGCGAGGCTATATCCGTAGAACACCCACAGCAGCGAGATCAAACAAAAAATCGTGAAAACTTGGGTGAGTACCGAGAGAATATTCTTTGATCTGACGAGGCCACCGTAAAACAAAGCAAGGCCCGGCACGATCATCAAAATGACGAGCACGGTGGACAACATCATGAATGTGGTGTCGCCTTTATCTGGCACCGGTGCATCCTGTGCCAGCGCCAATAGCGGCGCCGCTGACGCTAATGCGGCAAAAAAGCCGCTGATCCATCTTTTTCTATTCAGCATTTTGATACTCCCTGCTCGCCGTTGACTTCAGGTGGCCGCCACGCCCGTTTCACCGGTGCGTATGCGGATCGCCTGTTCGATCCCGGATACGAAAATGCGTCCGTCACCGACTTTCCCGGTACGGGTCACGTTGGCGATTGCCTCGACCACCGGTTCGACGATGCTTTCGTCGACAGCGATCTGCACTTGGATGCGTGAGACGAAGTCCACTTGGTATTCGGCGGCGCGATAGATCTCGAGATGTCCGAGTTCCGCGCCATACCCTTGTACCTCGAGGATCGTCATTCCCTGCACACCCAGCTGTGCGACAGCCAACTCGAGATCGTCCAACTTGAAGGGACGGATGATGGCGGTGATCATCTTCATCGCGCGGTCCATCCCTCTGACATCGAACGAATTTGCGTCGGGTCACATCATTAATGTGGCTCGGCGTCCCGATCGTCGGCGCGGTATCCTTCGCGTCGACGATTCGATGGATTAGGAAATTGCAGAATCCGTGCCATAGCGGATCACCGCTATGGCGGGCGTTTTGGTGCGTGTTGGTGCAAATTCGACGCTGGCGTCGCACTGTTTTGGCACCTGTTGGTCAGGTGCTGCGTCATAAGAGGGCAGCAAGGCCCGGAGAGTTATGTCATGGACCAGAAAATCGAAGACATCGTGAGACGCCTGCTCGGCTCATTGCCAACCTCGTTGCAGGATTCGGCACAAGGCTTTCGTCGCGACATCGAAGATAATTTTCGCGCCGTCCTACAGGCGAACCTGACCAAGCTCGATTTGCTGTCGCGCGAAGAGTTTCTTGCGCAGACAAAGGTGCTCGAGCGCACTCGGATGCGATTGGAGGAGCTAGAGCGTCGTCTGTCCGCCCTAGAAGCAAAGTCCTCCGACGGGTCGCGACCGGAATCGTCAAAGGAATAGTCTGTCGTGAGCGTCGCCCGGGTGGCGTGCCGAGGTCAGATGGGCTTACGGTCGCCCCCGGTGCAGATCGAGGTCTACCTCGGTAACGGCTTGCCCTGTTTTCACATCGTCGGCCTGCTCTCGACCGAGGTTAAAGAGAGTCGTGAGCGGGTTCGAGCGGCAATCAGCACGGCGGGTTTCGAGCTACCCGCAGGGCGTATCACCGTCAATCTCGCGCCTGCTGATCTGCCCAAAGACGGCGGGCGTTTCGACCTTGCCATCGCGCTTGGGATTTTGGCCGCTTCGGGTCAGTTGCGGCCCACTCGGAGTCTCGAGCATATCGAATGTTTTGCCGAGCTCGGTTTGTCGGGCGAATTGCGTCCCGTCCGGGGTGCGCTGCCAGCCGCCGCCGCCGCGCAGTCAGCCGGCCACACCGTCATCGTCGCCCACGGCAACGCGCTCGAGTTGCGTCACCTCGTCGGAGCGCAAGTGTTCGTTGCCGGAACATTGCAGGAGGTCTGCGACTATCTCGAAGGTCGTCATGACTTGGTTTCCGTCCAGTCAAAGATACCGTCATTCGTCGATCCCGCGACTGACGAGCGAGAGGTTTCTTTGGCTGATGTTCGTGGTCAGCAGATTGGTAAGCGAGCCCTCGAAGTGGCCGCGGCCGGCGAACATAGTTTGCTCATGATGGGCCCTCCGGGCTGTGGCAAAAGCATGCTCGCTGCGCGGTTGTCCGACTTGTTGCCGCCGCTGTTACCGGAAGAAGAGCTTGAGGTGGCGATGATCGCCTCCGTCACCGGTGGGCGCCTGATCGTAGATTCGCACGGCAGAGTGCGCCGGCCGTTTCGTTCACCGCATCACGGGGCATCTGCCAGCGCCATCATTGGTGGCGGTGCCACTGCGCGCGCAGGCGAAATCACACTGGCCCATCGCGGTGTTTTGTTTCTCGATGAGTTTCCCGAGTTCGATCGACGCGTCCTCGAAGCGCTACGCGAGCCACTCGAAACCGGCCGAGTTTCCGTCGTTCGCGCCGAAGCGCGCGCCGATTATCCGGCGAGATTCCAATTGGTGGCGGCCATGAATCCTTGTCCCTGCGGTCAGCGCGGTTCACGCCAAGGGATTTGTCGATGCTCGGAAGGTCAGGTCGAGCGCTACGCTGCCAAGGTGTCTGGCCCGCTCTTGGATCGGATCGATCTTCGCATTGCGCTCGAAGCGGTGAGTGATGCGGATCTGAACGATGACACGCGCGCGCAGCGTGAGGCTGATGAGATGGCGATACGCTCTCGCATTGACTGCGCGCGCAGGCAACAGCGGGAGCGACAGAGCTGCTCCAACTCAAGGCTCGAAGGGCGGCAGCTGCTCGAGCATGCAGAACCGGATGCGGCGGGCCGCCGACTACTCGCTGCGATGCGCAGCAAACTGGGGCTCAGCATGCGTGGCTACGATCGCACCCTGCGCGTCGCGCGAACGTTGGCTGACCTCGATCAAAAAAAATGCCCCGGCGAGGAGCATCTCGCCGAGGCATTTCAGTTAAGAAGATCGTTCGGGGCTTGAGCGCTTATTGCGCGAGCATGTGATCCACTGCAGCTTGGATCAGTTCGTCCGAGAGATCCGTGCGTCCACCCTTCGCCGGCATCACACCGGCTTTGCCGGTGTAGCCTTCGATCGCGTGCTTGTAGAGCGTGGCCTTGCCTTGAGCGATACGCGGAGCCCACGCGGCTGCATCCCCAGTCTTAGGTGCGCCCGCAATGCCGCCCGTGTGACACGCGCCGCAAACTTGTTCGTAGACGCTCGGACCATCGCTGAGCGCAGCCATCACCGTCGTCATGGCGCCGGCACCCGGGGCGATCGCCAAAGCGGAGTTATCGGCACCCGCGACTGCAACACGGGCGGAGGTGAGATTGCGCTCCACATCGGCCAGATACTTCGGTTCAGTCAGCAGATGCGCTTTCTGGGTGTTGTTGCCAACGACGCGAGCCAAGGCAAACAAAACGATCGCGATCACGATCAGGATGCCAAGTACGAGGCTGAAGATGTTGAAAAACTGAGAGTCCTGCTTGCTCACGTGAGTGTCCGGCGAGTGTTGAAAACCGCCGGATTATAGCCGTTGGTCGGCAGCGGCTCCAACACTGACACCAGATTGCCAGTCTCGCGCATGCTCTCCCAATCGGCCCGCCGGGCACTATGCAGGCTCGCCGTCGGCATGATGGTCCGCAGGACAACTTCGCCGTAAGTCGGGATATCCCCGGCCGCTAAGCCGTATTCCAGCGCAAACCATGCGTTACCGTGCCGACCCCAGGTTGGCCACTGGTCGGACGGTGCGTCGTCTGACCAGCCAACTTGCGCGATCAGCAATCGAACGACGTCGATCAAGGTGGTGATCAGCGTGTGCCCCTCGAACTTGAAGCCCTGGATGACGCGTTCGTAGAAGTGCGGCGTCGCGAGCAGGGGGTAATTCTGAACGTCGGTGGCGAGGTGGCCATCTTGGCGATGCACCGACTCCCCGCGTAATTGATAAAGACCCGCGCGGTTGAGCTCGCAATAAGCCCACATGGCGAGCTTCTTGGTCCGTTCGATTAGGACGACGCGTTCGGGGCCGAGTGTGGAGAACAAAGCCTCATGCGTAGAGCGCACTCTTGGCCCGAACCGGTCCGGTTTGCGCGATACGCGGTAAGTCGCCAAACGGCTCGCCACCCGTCGATCGGATTCGCGTCGCAGCCCGCGGGCGTGCGTATCGCTGATGGCAAATTGTGAGTAATCGAGCATGGGCGCACCTTCTCCGAGGAAGGTAACGGCCGATGAGCTCGTGGCGTGACGGCGCGTTTCGTGACGCGCTTCACCGAAAGCCTACTGGCGGACGTTCGTCGGCTTCGAATCGAGCGTGGTGGCGCGCTGACGCAATTGCTCGGTTTTTCGTTTGGCTTGCGCGAGCGGGTTGTACCGGGGATTCGGCACTGTGAAGGCTTTGTAGGACAGATCGTCGTGGCCGGGGATCGGTGTCGCCCGAATACCGCTGATCGCGATGACGAGCCCCGTATCGTCGTCAGGGACGTCGCCTGCGATATCGCATCGATAAGTTTGTCCCGAGACGAGGCTACCGAAATCGCAAGCTTGGATGGCGCCGCCGATCGCGTTGGGGAGTTCAACTTTCGCTGCCTTGAAAGCGATGCGCGGTCGCAGACTGAGAGTCGCACGTACTGGGTTCGAACTGGCAACCGAAATGCTGGCGCCGAGCTCCAAACCTTCGTCAATTTCATGCGCATGAGCGGTCGGCTGGACGATACCAATCAAGAATATGACAAAAAGACCAAAGAAAAAGCGTGATGTCATAAGTAATCTCGGGTTACGGCGCGGGTGTTGGCGCAGGTGCCGCGGTGATCGTGAAGCACTGTTCGGCTGGTGCGGTGTAACTCGTCGCTGAGCACTCGCTTCGAGTCGTCTCGGAAATGGAGCTCAGAACGACGCTGCATTCGCCCACCCAACCCCAACTGCCCTCGGCTGGCACGGCCTGATCGACGAAAATATTACGCACGCCTTTCGCGTAACCACCGGCGAGCGAGCCGTTGCTTCGTGCGACGACGAACACCGGAATCATGTTATTGGCTCCCGTCACGGTATACCTTCGCGTGGTGCCGTCTCCGTCGAATCGCAGATAACGACGATTCGAGAGTTTGTTGTACTCATTGGCGCTGCCAGCAGCGCAGACGGTGACCGACCCATTTAGTGGGACGCGCGTGAAGATCGGAAAAGTCTGCGATGACGAGCGATTTCCGAGTATCGATTCGGTCGAGCCCCACTCGTCGTTGCCCGCCAAGGTGATGTTGAGCGAGGTTCCCACCGCGTCGATGTTGCCCGCTAAAGTGGGATGCTGAGTTTTCAACACTTTTGCATACGCCCAAATGTTGGGGCCGAAAGTGCCAGTGCGCCAATCCTGCGAGTAGAACGGTGCCAAAATTTGTGGCCCCGATAATTTGATGGTGCCCGCCGGATCAAATAAGCGCCAAATGAATTGAATCACCGTGCGCTCTTGAAACCAGCCTAGCGGCGTGTCGTTACTACGATAGTCGCTACGAACGGTACGCACCGACCCATCACGAAAGATGAATCGATCGAGTGTTGGCGAACGAGCGATCATGAGCGCCGTTCCCGTGGCGATTCCTTCATGCTGTACAAGAGCGATATCTTGATGTTCGCCGCGTTCAGAGTGAGGCCCGCCCGGCGAGTAGTTTCGTTGTGACTTATCCTGCGTGAAATGCGTCATTTCATGCGCAGTGATCGCGGTCGATAACTCTTGTAACTCGAAGGCCGGTGCGCCGGAGAGAAAGATGTGTGGAATGTTCTCGCTGCCGCCACTACTAACCTTGCCGTCGGCCGCGATCGTAATGGCACTGCGGGAGTAAAACGCACCTGAGCTTCGTACGAAGCCGCGATCGTAATTGTTATCGTCTGTTGCGCCGCCTTTGTTTTGGGCGCTCCACAAAATCGAGATGCTATCGACCGAATTCACGGCGCCGTTTTGCGCCACGTAGGCCTGCTGTTCCATCGCATCGGTGAGCACGATGTAGGGAGCAGAGATTCGCTGATCATCGCGCAGGATCTTCAGTGCAGCATCCCAGCCGAGTCGCGCCGTCAGCTCGGTGGCTTGTTTGATTCGTCTGGAGTCGGCGGTGAATTCGGCGGCACGATTTAAATAGGGCTCGTAGCGGGTACGAATGGTGTTCGCCGAACTCGAGATGGGCCGCATGTTGTCGAGCACGTGAATCTCAAAGCCGCTGCTATTTTTTGCGACAGATTTAATGAGTGGTATGTATTTTTTCTTCGGATCAAGGCCTGTGAAACGAACGCTTCCGACCTCCGAGGCATGCGTGCCGGCGACCTTGTTGCCGTTGCTATCCTGCAATTCGATGTAGACGTTGCGAATCGGTGCGGTAACGGGATTGTCCATATCCGCTTCGAGACGACCCGAGGAATTGATCTTGCTCGGGCCCGGGCGCTCGTACTTCGCAGTTACGAGTAGTTCAAAGGTGTCGGAGACGGTGATCGTGACGCTGGAGTTGACTGCTGGAAAGGCCGGATTGGAGCACTCGAGCGCATAGGTGACCGTCTGAGTGAGCGCTGGCGTCGTCAATGTGCCCGAGTTGGCGATCGTCTCCGTAAAGCCGTTACTACCGCGGCAACTTTTGACGTTCGTCGCCGCCCAATCGAGTTTCGCTGTGTTGCCTGAGAGTAGTTCGGAATCTGAGGAAGTCAGCGAAAGGCTGGGTGCGTTCCATCCCGTGACAGCGGCAGTACCGTTCGCGCTGCCACCACGACCCGTGCAGGTCAGGTTAAACGTCGACAGTTCTTTGGTAATGTTGACCGACTGACTGCCCGAACTCGCCAGCGAGCCCGTCCAGTCCCCTCCCGCCGAGCAGCCATCTGCGTTCGTCGACGACCACGTCAAGGTAACGGTTCCACCGATACGCGCGTCTGCCGCTGCGGCAGAGAACGTAACGGTGGGAGCGGGGGGCGGTCCACCGCCGCCGCCGCAGCTGACGAGCAATCCAGCCAGAGAAATGAGAGTGATCGGGTAGCACGCGCGCATCGGCGCACGATACTGGACTTTGGTGTGCGATCAAACAGTGCGGGTCGCTACGGCAAGCTCCAAACAAGGCCGAGGTTGAGATACCTCGGTAGCCATGACCGGGTTCGCGCTTCGAGACCGGCCGATGTCAGCTTTAAATCGGTGCAACAGGGATTGCTGCGATTGGTGAGGTTGTTCACATCGAGAGCAACCTCGATTGACCCGACCTTGAGCGGCTTGCGCCAGGTTGCCCGCACATCGAGGTTCCATTGCGTCGGCCATCGAGCACGGTTGCGCTCGCCGATCACGGGTCGCAGCGTGCCCGAGTCGCCCGCCTCAAACTCCGTGCGACTCCAACCCGTCCGCCAAGATCCTTGTCCCGAGACGCTCCACGGGCCGCTCCGCCACAGCAAGCCGATTAGTAAGGCGTGTTGCTGGTTCCAATTGCGAGGCACATCCGTCGCGCCAAAATCGTCTTCGACCTCTGACCAGGTGTAATTCGCGAAACTGGACCAGTAGTCGTCGAAGATGTAACGCGCGGCTGCTTCGACTCCATAGGCGAGGGCACCATCCGGTGCGACGCGCCGTCGGTCGATTTCCATCTCTGGGATGAGTGACACCGGATTCAGTAGATTCTCATATCGCGGCGCGGGGTCATGAATCTGCTTTCGATAGGCTTCAATTCGCCAAGCGCCACGATCGGTGAGCAATTGCTCGTAGCCTAGTACCCACTGGTCCGCTTTTTGGACTGGGTGAAAGTTTGTTTCACCATCGGCGACTTGTAGTTCGTCGGCGCGTTGGCCTTGAGATGTTCGCCCGGCGCTGGCGCGCAGATAGCGGCCGTCGGCGAGTTCATACTCAATGGCCATGCGCGGCGACCAGTCGATGGCATTGTGCGGTTGGTTTCGATGATCGGCGCGAATGCCAATGTCAGCACGCCATCGTGACGAGAAAGCAAAGAGTTTTGAGGCATACGCTGAGATCGAGCGACTCTTGGTATCAACCAAGGTCTGTCGATCGAGATTGGCAGCGCGATCAAATGTGGCGGCTAGAGCCGGATCAAAGCGGGCGCTTATTCTGTGATCGTAACGGCTGCTCAGTTCGAGCATTTCTGCGCCGAGAGACCATGAGCCTGCTTTTTGCCATGCGACGTCAAAATAATATCCTTGAGTCTGTCTATCCTCGGTGGCGCGACCCGTCGAGATTGCTTCACCGTACGATTCGCCGCGTCTATCGGCCTCCGAATCAAACTTCGCTGCGGCCATCATTAACTGATGGCCTGCATCACTCTCTCGCTTCGCTTTAAGCCACAGCGTGCCATCACGATATCCCGCAGAGGACTGATCGCGCTTTTGGCTCGACTCGTCATCCAGATAATCGAGTTCGTCCTGGAGGATGGAGACGCCGGCAACCAAGGTCCAATCGTCTATGACATGTTCACCTCGAATGAGCAGATCCGAGAACTCGATTTCGATATTGTCGATATCGGCTGCTCGCGCTACCCATCCGGCACTGCTGCTTCTGCCTGAGATCAACCAGCGTGTGGGTGAATCGCGCAGTCGTGTTTCACCGACCGACATGGCATGGGCAGCTAGTAGCGACAGACCAACCTCATGGTGACTTCCGTCTTCCACTTTGCGCGGGCGGATATCCATCACGGCAGAGAGCCGGTCGCCATGACGGACGGGGAAAATGCCACTAAAAAAATCGAGTGTGTCGATCGTCGTCGGTTCGATGCTGCCGAGAATGGCGCCGTAGTCTTTGAAGTGAAATGGGGCAAGTTGCGGGATACCATCGAAGCGCACCAGCATTTCATCATCGCGACCACCACGTACGTGGGTTTTGGCGCTGAGAGGCGTGGTCGCAGTTCCCGGTAGACTGCGTGTTACACGAAGCACATCTTCGTTGAGACCCGCGAGACTTTCGACATCGGTGCGTTCGAGTTGCGCCATGCTCGTCAGTGGTGAGTCGCTGGAATAGCGGCTGGCGTAAATCGCAACTTCTGCAAGAGGCTCGAGATCGACAGCTTGCGTGGGCTTGGGCGATCCCGTTTCCAGAGATCGGACGACAACGAAGAGGCCGGGGCGCAGTGTGCGCAGAGTCAAGCCATGCTCGGCTAGGAGTCGCAGAGCGGCATCGCGTGGGTCATCGACCGTCAAACTTCGCGCGACTTTGAACTCTGGTAAAACCAGCCGATCACTGAACAGGATGGTGACATCGCGTGATCGAAGTTGCTGTATCGCAGCGGATAGTGTCGTTCCGGCCGGAATGATGGTGGCCGGTGTCGTTGCGGTAACGATGCAGGGACGGAGGCCGAGCAGCGAGGCGAGCAAGATCCAGATAACGAGCCGGAATTTCACCGGCACATTATAAAGATGGATTTCGGGACGGATGATTAGGGCTTGCTGACAAGAACTTCGCCGTCTTTTTGTACGACGGCAAGTTCAACCGCGACCGCGATCGCCCCAAGGGCGTCATCCGGCGTCAGACCGGCGATACTCCCACTGAGTCGGGTATCAGGATCGGCGTTGCCAAGCTTGACCCGCCGACCGGTTTCGCGTTCATACCACTGCAGAAAAGCACCCAGAGTGATGCCATCGATATCGATGGGTGACGCCACGGTTTCCACCCAGCTCCAACGTTCGTCCGTAGCCAACACGGTTGATCGTTCGATTGCTTGTGGCGCTCTCGCAGATACGCTCAGTTGCTCGCCGGCAGCGGCTTTCGCAAGCGCCTGTGTTTCTGCAGGCTTTTGCAAGGCGATGACACCCTCACGAACCGCGACGTTCAGTCGCTCGCGATCGTATTCGACTAGATACTGGGTTCCGAGGTGACGAATGGCTCCTAGCTTCGTTTCAACAAGCAGTGGCGCATTCGATTCGGCAGGATTAGCGTCAACGAAAATGCGGCCTTTCTCTAGTCGCAGGTGATTTTCGTCGCTGAACGTCAGTTCGGAATAGGGCGCCGCTCGAACGATGAGTCCGGATGTCATTCGCATCGATAATGTGGCGGACCCTGTTTGGATCGATTGTTTGCCGTAGACGGCATCATTGATGCGAAAAGCATCGCCGCCGTGCACGGCCAATACGGTCGCAATCCGAGTTTGCGGGTCTGCGGCGTCGCGAGACATCGAGAAGAACAAGCCGGAAAAAAGCACCATCATCACGCTCGCCGCAATACCCCATACCCATCGGCGGTTGGGCGTGCGAGACGGAGTCGCCGCTCGCTCAGCGAGAGCCGACTGCCATTCGGATCGTACCCGTTCAAAGGCAGCCTCACGCCGATCAGCGGGAACGCGAGGCGCATCCCGCAAGGATTGCAGCGCGTTTTTTATTTCCTCGTCGTTCATGCTCTACACCTCGAGCCCCGCGGCATTGGCTGCCGACTTGAATGCCAGCCGGGCTCGCTGCAGCGTTGATTGAGCAGCGTCGTACGAGACCTCGAGCTTCGCTGCGATGGCCTCGGTCGACAGATCATCGAGATACTTCCATCGCAGTATTTCGCCATACCGGCCTGGTAGTTGTCGCAGGATCGACTCAATCTGAATAGTTCGTTCGTTTTTTGCGGTGAGCTGCTCGGGCTCTTGTTGAAAGTCGGCGGCGTGGTGTTGCGCAGCACGTTGTCCTGATGGGTCCGATTCGAGGCTGACTTGCCGAGCCGCGTCCCGATTTGAGATCTCGAGCAAGTCGGCGAGTTCGTTGCGGCAAATTCCCGCGAGCCACGAGAACAGGCTCGATTCACCTCGAAAGCCGTCGAGCTTTCGCACGGCACGACATAGCGTTCGCTGAGCGGCCTCCTCGGCAAGGCTCGGATTGTCGCGGACTCTCGAAAGACCAAAACGGTAAAGCCGATCGAAATACTCATCAAAAAACTCCCTGAAGGCGCGTTCATCACCCGCCAGGAGCCGCTCCACCAGATTTTGATCCGACTTGGACATCGCGGCTCGGGAGGTTAGACGGCCGAGCACCCCCGAATCAATCGCAGCGATGGATTTGTCGTGGTCCCGCCGTCTAACCCGCCATGGATGTTCTTGCACCTCAGCACTTGCGTAACGGCACACGTGTTCTCAAGCCAGTTATCGGAGGAACTCTCCCGGACGCGTCTTTGCGAGAGTCTTATGAGCAGCTCATCCGCTCTCGCTACGAGGTTGTTCATGGAGCGCGATTGCTTCAGCTCATGCCAAACCTGCTCGGATGTGTCGGTGTGGATGATCGGCCACTCGCTGTGCTCGGTTATCAAAGTGCGGCGCATAGACCGTTGTTCCTAGAGCAATATCTCGATGCGCCGATCGAGGAGGTCTTGCGCAGTCGCGGAGAGAGCCTCGGGGCGATCGTCCGGCTCGAGCGTCGTCGAATCGTCGAAGTCGGCAACTTTGCCAGTCACGATCGATCGGCCACGATGGAATTGCTAAAGCAGCTTCCCGGTGTTCTGGTGCGAGAGGGATTCGAGTGGCTGGTATTCACGGGCACTCCGCGCGTTCGAGAACTGGTTGCGAGTTTTGGCGCGCCGCTACTCGATCTCGGTGTCGCTGAACCCCAGAGACTACAACGTGACGCGGATTGCTGGGGGCGTTACTACGACAGCGCCCCACGTGTCATGGCCGGGTGGCTCGGTCATTGTGCACAGGTGGCCGCGTGAACGTCGCTTTTGAGAACTCCCAAGTTGCGCTGACGAGCGATGCACTCATCGCGTTAGAAGCGCAAGCCTCGCTATGGCTGGAGCGGTCTGCAGATTCGTCGATACGCTATGGGTTGCTAGCGGATAACGGTATCGGATGGGCTGTCATCGATCGCGCGCTGCACGATAGCTCACATGTGAACGTGCCGCTGCCTCGACATTTCACTGAGGCGCAACTGTCTCACATCATTGAAGATGCCTCGGTCGAGCGAATCATCACGGATGACCCAGAAAAGTTGAAGAATCTTCCAGGCTCATGGCGGCGCATCGAAGATACGGTCCTGAATTTACAGTGCTGGGAACGATCAATCCCATCAGACAAAAGCAGGCCGCTACCGCCTGCGACCTGCAAGATCACCTACACCTCCGGCAGCACCGGAACGCCGAAAGGCGTTTGTCTTTCCCGCGCTTCGATCGATGCGGTCGTGAGTTCTTTAGTCGATGTCCTGAGGCCACTCACAGTGAGCCGTCATCTTTCTCTGCTACCGCTGTCGACTCTGCTAGACAATCTCGTGAGCGTACGCGTTGCGCCTGCGCTTGGCGCGGCCGTATCGTTACCGACCTTGCATGAAGCCGGCATCGGCTATGGTGGAATTGACGCGGCGCGAATGCTGGCATGCATCGATCGCTATGCGCCAGAGAGCCTCTTGTTAGTGCCGGAGTTGCTGCGTGTGCTCGTGGCTTCAGTCGCCAAAGGTTGGCGTGCACCGGACAATCTCAAATTCCTCGCTGTCGGCGGTGCTTCGGTCTCACCCGAGCTTTTGACGGCGGCACACGCCGCAGGGCTGCCCGCCTACGAAGGCTACGGTCTTAGCGAGTGCGCCTCAGTGGTGGCATTGAATTCACCCGATGCTCTGCGGAAGGGTAGTGTTGGTCAAGTTTTGCCGCATGCTCGCGTTCGAATCGACGCTGCGGGTGAAATTCATGTTCGTGGCGCGACGATGCTGAGCTATCTCGGTGAAGATGCTGCATTACACGACGAGATTGCGACCGGCGACCTCGGTTTCATTGATGAAGAGGGCTATCTGTATGTTCGCGGCCGTCGAAAGAATCTATTGATCACGAGTCTTGGGCGTAATGTGTCGCCTGAATGGGTGGAGCGAGAGTTGCTCGCAAACGTGGCGGTAGGGCAGGCCGTCGTATTCGGCGAGGCAAAGCCGTATCTATCCTGTCTCATTTATCCGAGCAGCTCCGGGGTTAGTTCTGTTGATCTCGATGCGGCGATCAACGCTGCGAATCGCCGACTGCCCGACTACGCGCAGATTCGTCGTTGGAATGGGTTACCGGAGCCGCTGACCTTGCTCGCGGGGACTCTCACCGCGAACGGCAGGATTCGTCGTGATGCGGTTTTTTCGCGCTATCAAAATCTGATCGAGGACATGTATGTTGATGCCATCGCCAGTTGATGCTTACGGCCGCCTTGCGGCATCGACCCAAGACGCACGCACTTATCTTTTATCGGCACCGGTCATTCAGCGCGCCTTAGCCGGCGAGGTCACGCGTGATCTCTACGTCGCCTTCTTGACGCAGGCATATCACCACGTCAAACACACCGTCCCTCTTTTGATGGCAGTTGGTAGTCGACTCGATGATTTGAAAGACTGGTTACGTTCCGAACTCGTTCATTATGTTGAAGAAGAGCATGGTCACGAGCAGTGGATTCTCAACGACATCGCTGCTGCTGGTGGTGACGCGGAGGCTGTGAGACGTTCAAAACCGCACGTCGAGACCGATGCCATGGTCGCCTATGCCTACGACGTCGCTATGCGCCGTAATCCGGTCGGTTTCTTTGGGATGGTGTTCGTCCTAGAGGGTACGAGCGTTGCGCTGGCACTAGAGGCTGCCAGTCGAATTCAGTTGGCACTCGATTTGCCTGATCGTGCATTCAGTTACCTACGCAGTCACGGCAAATTGGATCAGGAGCATACGCAGCATTTGGCGGGCATCGTCAACCGGCTCGATTCGGCTGGCGATCACACGGCCATTGTCGACTGCGCGAATGCCATGTTTTGGCTCTATGGCAACGTCTTTCGTAGTCTCGACAGAGTTTCCGCATGAATTCGTCCATCAGGGCTTTGGTGACTGGCGGTGGCAGCGGAATCGGGGCGGCTATCGTTCGGCGTTTGGTCGACGAAGGTGCCCGTGTGCTGATCACGGGACGGGATGCTGCAAAATTACAAGCCGTTGCAGCAGAGGCGCCTCAGCAAATTGGAATTCTGGTGGCAGATCTTACTGTGGAGACCGATCGACAGCGTGTGGTTGAGTGTGCAAAACATTGGGATCACGTTGGAATTGACACTTTAATCAATAACGCGGGTATGAGTGATGCCGGGTTTCTCGAGGATATTGATGCTGCAAAGATTAACGATCTGTTGCAAATTAATCTCGTAGCGCCTATTTGCTTGACTCAAGCTTTATTGCCGCATCTTGAGTCGCTACCTGAAGCGCGTATTGTCAACGTCGGGTCTGTCTTTGGTTATATCGGATATCCGTCGCAGACAGTCTATTCGGCCAGCAAGTTTGGCTTGCGCGGATTCTCGGAAGCATTGCGTCGCGAGCTCGCAGATACCCGGATCATTGTTCAGCACGTCGCGCCGCGAGCGACTCGAACAAGTTTGAACTCCGACTCGGTCGACGAACTAAACCGAAAACTCGGCAATCACATTGATGATCCTGAGCGTGTTGCTGATGTGGTGGTTGCCGGCCTGTCGACTCGGCGCGCGAACACTGTGATGGGTTGGCCCGAATCGCTTTTTGCCCGCATCAATGCCGTTATGCCATCGGTGGTAGACGGTGCGCTCTTAAAACAACTACCGACTATTAGGCAGTTCATCCAACGAGGTGAGAAATCATGACAACTGTTGTGCGAAGAAAGCTTCTGGCCGTGATGCTGGTTCTGGTATCGATCGGATCAGTCAACGCCGCATCACTTGATGCCGATTTGCTCGAGGTTCAACAGACTTGGGCACGCATCAATTACTCAACAAACTCGGCTGATCAAAAGGCGACGGAGTTTGGGCAGCTTGCAGCGAAGGCCGCGGCCTTGGTATCGCGAGAGCCCGGGCGTGCCGAGCCGATGGTGTGGCATGGCATTGCACTGTCCAGTCAGGCAGGTGCAAAAGGTGGGCTCGGCGCGCTCTCTCTCGCGAAAGAAGCACGTTCGGTATTGGAGGCGTCTCTCAAAATCGACTCGACTGCCCTTGCAGGATCGGCCCACACGAGTCTTGGCACTCTCTATCACAAGGTCCCTGGGTTTCCGGTTGGGTTCGGTGACGATAAGAAGGCGCGCAAACACCTCGAGACGGCACTGAAACTGAACCCGACCGGGATCGATCCGAACTTTTTCTATGCGGAATTTCTTCTCGACAAAGGTGAAACGGCACTTGCCGTCAAACACCTGAAGCTTGCTCAGGCCGCGCCTGCACGGCCGGGTCGTGAGGCTGCTGATGCTGGACGACGCCAGGAGATCGCTGCATTGCTCCGCAAAATAGGGGCGGCCGGTCGCTGATACGATCGTTAGCCATGAAGAGGGGGTATGACCAGAATCTCGGCGTCCACGTTGGGATCGTCGGACTAGTAGCGGCTGTTCTGTTTCTTCTCGCGCTGCTCGACGGCGATTTGCTGATAGCCCGGTATTTCTTTTTCGATTCCGTAAGCAATGAATGGATTGCCCGTCATGACTGGTGGTCCAACGAACTGCTACATACCGGTGGTCGCAACTTGATGCGTCTGCTTGGCATCGCTGCAATCGCAGTTTGGGCCTCGAGCTTTCGATGGGAACGTTTGGCTCCGTATCGTGCCGACCTAGGCTATTTTGCGGCCTGTATGGTGTTGGTGCCGTTGACCGTCGGTATTTTGAAGCAGATCACGAATGTCGATTGCCCTTGGGACCTGCAAGGTTTCGGCGGAAATAGGCCCGTGATTCATTGGTTCCAGTTCAGGCCTGATGGGCTTCCCCGAGGCGCGTGTTTTCCCGGCGCTCATTCTTCCTCGGCATTTGCGCTATTTGGCTTGTTTTTTGTCTGGCGACAGTCCCGACCTGCGCTTGCAACCATCGCCTTGATGGCCACGTTACTTATCGGTGCCGCGTTCTCGATTGCTCAGCAATCTCGAGGCGCGCATTTCCTGTCGCATGATTTGGTCTCAGCCTTGCTTGCGTGGTTGATCTGTCTCGGTTTGTATCGATTGAGGGGTCGACATGACGCGACGCAGCCTTAAGGCCATCGCTTTTCTCACTATTTCTGTGATGACATCGGTTGTGTCCTACGCTGATGACCGACCTGGCTTTCGCTCTCGGGCTGATCGGGTCGAGACCGTCCGTCCGCCGGGTATGCCTGATGATGCGACTCTAGAAAAAGAAGGCGCCCGGATCGGAAATATCAACATCAAAATTCAGGATATCTTCGACACGTCGCGGCCCGAGGAGAATACTCGCCTTTTCCGCCTTGCCAATCGTTGGCATATCAACACGCGCGAATCGACGGTCCTCGATCGTTTGCTCGTTCGTACGGGTGATGTGTATCGCGAGTCGATCGTGCGTGAGTCCGAGCGTTTGTTACGCGACACACGCTATCTCTACGACGCCACCATCACGCCTATCCGTTATGTCGACGGTGTCGTTGACCTCGAGGTCGTCACTCGCGACGTTTGGACGTTGAATCCGGGTGTTTCGTTTGGGCGAAAGGGCGGTAAGTCGACAAGTGGAATCGAATTCGAAGAATTGAACTTGTTCGGTCGTGGCACTCAAATCAGCATCAAGCATCAGAATGAAGTTGATCGCGATGTTCAGTCGTTTCGCTATGTCGATAATCAGCTCGGCAGTGGCTGGTGGACATTAGAGCTCGAACACTCTGATTTCAGCGATGGTGGAGCAGAGCGCGTCCTTCTTGAGAGACCTTTCTATGCTCTCGATACCCGTGAGGCATACGGGATTTCATGGTTGAAAGATGAACGCATTGATCCGCGTTACAACGACGGTGAGTTGCTGGGTCGATATCGACGCGAGTCTACAGCGAAGACGATTTACCTCGGCCGCTCGGCAGGTCTGCGCGATGGAGCTGTGACGCGTTGGAGTATCGGACTATCCGATGAGTCGGCCTTCTTTCAGCGTGCCGAGCTCGACGCAGCCCCCTTCACGATTCCCGCCGATCGGCGATTCGTCTACCCGTGGGCGCAATTCGAGTGGATCGAAGACGATTTTCGGGTACTGCGTAACCGCGACAAAATCGAGCGTAACGAAGATTTTCAATACGGTTGGCGCGTGCGCGGTCGCCTCGGTCGGTCGATCGAGTCTTGGGGTTCGGATCGAAATGCCTGGCTGCTGTCTGGCGATCTGCACAAGGGTTATGAGCTCGACTCGAAGAGCAGTTTATTTCTCACCGGCAGTCTCGGTGCGCGCTACGAGGAGCGTGGCCTGCGTAATGCGAAGGTGTCGCTGGGTGCGCGCTATTACCACCGGCAGTCGGATCGTCGGCTGTTCTTCGCGAGCGCCGAGGTCGACTCGGGCGAGAAGCTCGATCTCGATAATGAAATTCTGCTAGGCGGCGATAATGGACTTCGCGGTTATCCCTTGCGCTATCGAAATGGGCTTGGTCGCTGGACCGTAACGCTCGAGCAACGCGGGTACACCGACTGGTATCCATTCCGCCTCGTGCACGTGGGTGCGGCCGCGTTCGTGGATGTGGGTGGAACCTGGGGTAATGTTGACGGTCAGAGATCCAAGCATGACATCCTGGCCGATGCGGGTGTGGGACTGCGCCTAGGTAATAGTCGCTCTGCACTCGGCAACGTCCTGCATATCGATCTCGCCTTTCCGTTGCAAGGTGATCGTTCGATCAAGAGCATGCAAATCATCGTCGAAACCAAGAAGAGCTTCTGATGACCATTCGCTGGAAACCCGGTTTGACTGCGCTCACCGCCCTCGCGTCGGCTTGGTGTCTGCTGCTCCTGAACGCCCCCCTCTGGGATCATTTAGTTTCGATCCGGCCGGCCGATGGATTACGAGACTTTGCTTTTCTCTTCAGCTTCGCCTTGTTAGCGGGCCTCGCGATCAATCTTTTTCTCACGCCACTGACTTTGATTCGCCCGCTGGCAAAGCCAATGCTCGCACTCGTGCTGGTTTTAGCAGGTGCTGCTAGCTACTTCGTCGATGCCTACGGTGTGCTCATCGACAAAGTGATGATCCGCAACATATTGGAAACAAACGCAACCGAGAGCGTTGAGTTGTTGACTGGGCGTATGTTGCTGCAGGTGGGTTTGCTCGGTGTTGTACCGGCCGTCTTGTTGATGATGACGCCTGTCACCCTCAAATCTTGGCGTGGTGAGTTAAGAGATCGCGGTTTCGCTCTGGTACTGACCATCATCGGAGTGGGTGCGATTGCCGGGTTTTTCTATCAGGATCACGCGTCGTTATTGCGCAATCATCGCGAACTGCGACATATGCTGGTCCCGGTCAACTTCATCGCTGGGCTCGGCAGCCACGTCGGCGACAAAATGAAGCCGACGATTCCTTACACGCGGGTTGGCGAAGATGCCAGGCGTATTGCGGCGACATCCGATCAGAAGCCGCTGCTGGTTGTTTTTGTTTTAGGCGAGACGGCTCGTGCTGCTAACTTTTCGCTCGGTGGATACCCGCGACCCACCAATCCGGCTCTCTCAAGAATCAAAGATCTGATCTATTTTCCGGATGTCGCCTCATGCGGCACCTCAACCGCTATTTCCGTTCCTTGTCTGTTTTCGGATATGGGTAGATCCGGCTTCGATGCCGAAGAAGCGAAGGCTCGAGACAATCTGATTGATATCGCCTTGCGCGCCGGACTGAATGTCGAATGGTACGGTAACAATACCGACTGCAAGGGCGTATGTCGGAGTGTCCCGGAACGACGAGTCGATCGCGCAAAGTACCCCGATGCGTGCATTGAGGACCGGCCTTGCATGGACGGCGCTCTTTTTGAAGAGTTCTTCCAATCCTTGGGTGACATCACAAGCGATCGCTTCACGGTGATTCACACGCTCGGCAGTCACGGGCCTGGATACCATCTGCGCTATCCGGCGGAATTTGAGCAATTCGCACCAGCGTGTCGAGAAGTCGATTTCGCTAAGTGCTCGGTCGCCGAAGTGGTTAACGCCTATGACAATACTTTGCTATACACCGATCACTTGCTCGCGACCACCATTGAGAAATTGAATGCGATCAGTGACCGGGTAGACGTCGCGATGTTGTACGTGTCCGATCACGGTGAGTCCTTGGGCGAGAACGGTATTTTCCTGCACGCGCTGCCTTATGCCATCGCGCCTGAAACACAAACTCAAGTGCCGATGATTTTTTGGGCATCGGCTGGCTTCAAGGCGCGGCTTAATGTCGAACCGACTTGTGCGCGCGAACAATCTCGCGCGACACGGTCGCACGACAACATGTTTCACACCCTGTTAGATCTGCTCGAAATACAGACCGCCGTTAAGCGTTCGGAATTGGCGATCTTCTCGCGCTGTCGCTTTCGCGCTGATTGATCGCGAAGTTTGGCGCGCCCGGCGAGATTCGAACTCACGACCCCTGCCTTCGGAGGGCAGTACTCTATCCAGCTGAGCTACGGGCGCCCGCGTGCATTATATCTGGCGAATCATCGGAAGCCGATGCGGCAATCGCGAACTGTCCGCCCCAATAGAGGAGCATCAGCACGAGCGACAGCGTGGTCGATGGCTCGACGAATCGATTCCACGCGACCAAGGTGTCGCTCAGTGCAAAGCTCGTCGCGCCGAGCGCAGCCCACCATGCCTTTCGAGGCTCGCTCGGTCGTTCGCCTACCGTAGCCCACGCTCGCCAGAGCATGCAGCAAATGATGGTCGTGTAGATTGCGACGGGGATCCTCATCTCGCCGAGAGAGGGTTCCAGTATTCGAAAACTGGCGATACCGAAAGCAGCCACCGGCACCAATAAAATCAAGCGCGCGCGACGAACGAGGTGGACATAGGCGGTGAGGTAAGCCAGATGCGCGAGCAGAAATGAAATCAGTCCAGCCAGAAACCAAGAGTTCGACCACTCCAGACAAAAATCACCGATAGCGGACAGCAGCAGACCCGTCATGATCCATCGCGCAGGGATATTGCGCCGCGGTAGCAACCACAGCGCCAGACAGAGCACCGGCACGATTTTCGTGACGAGGCGACCCGAAGACTCGCCGATCGCCGTCGAATACAGAAAGGCGGACGCGAAGACGGCGCCGATGATGGCCAACCAGACTGGACGAAAGAGACTGTGCACGACCACGATCATCGGCTATCGTGCGAAAAAAGTCCTGCGATGAATCGCACAGGGGGTCGTAATGTCTAAATATGCCGCTTTAGCGCTGATCGCTTTTTCGCTGGCGCCGCTTGCCCATGGCGTCGAGTTCAAAAGCTTCGACAAGGAGAAGTATTCTCAGGCGGTGACCGAGTGCGATCGCGTAGCGGCTCACCCGGACGACCCTCTAAAGGTGGTCAGAGGAGTTGAGACACGCGAAATGGATTTACCGGTTGCTATTGCGGCTTGTCGTCAAGACCTCGCGCAGGATCCCAATAATCCGCGTCTGAGCTATCAACTGGCTCGCGCCATGACCTATGCAGGCCAAGTCAAAGATGCCTTGCCTTATATCGAGGCGTCGGCAGCACAAAAATATCCGCAAGCCTTGTTCGTGACTGGCTATCTTTATTTGTCGGGCGCATATCAATCACCCAAAGATATTTGCAAAGCTGCCGATCTGATTTACGAGTCGGCCATTTATGGTCGTCACGCGGGGCAACTCGGTTATCCGGTATATGTTTTGGATGGCACTTTCTCTGCGTGCAAGACACCGCAAGATCCTGCAACGTTGCGTGCACTCGTCGAGCAAGCGAAGAAATCTAAGCTTGATTACTACCCGTCCGTTTTGGCAGACGTGCTGCTGCGCGAGTTGCGCTGAACCCTAGAGCCATCCTCGGCGTTTGAACAGCAGGTAGGGTCCCACGGCTGAGACGATCATTGCGCCGATGGCTGCCCAAAACCCCAAGGCATGCTGTGCTGCGGGGATGTGGCTGAAATTCATACCGAAGATGGCGCCGATAACCGACGGCGGTAGCAGCACGACGGTGGCAACGGAAAAGATCTTCAGGATGTTGTTCTGATCGATGTTGATCATGCCGAGCGTGGCGTCGAGCATGAATTGGACCTTGTCGCCGAGGAAGGCGGCATGGCCGCTCATCTGTTCGATGTCGCGTGTCGACGTTTTGAGGCGGCTGCGCACGTCACCGCCGATGTGGGGCTGACTGGCCTGTAAAAGGAAGACGAGTAGGCGGCCGAGGCTCCCGAGCGTTTCACGCGCCTTCGAGTTCAAGTCGCCAATGCGACCCACTCGCTCCAGAATTTGTCGATAGTCGATGTCACGGCGGCGCGTGCCGTCGCTTAGCGGTGCAAAGATATGCTGCGACAAGTGATCGATATCGTCGCTCGTGCGCTCGAGTACATCGGCGATACGATTAACCTTGGCTTCCAGTAAACCGGCGAGAATAGCGGCAGCGTTGCTGCAGGCGCTGGGATGCTTTTCAGCGTATGCGATGAAGCGTCGGAACGGCAGCGGATCGGCATAGCGCACCGTGACGAGCGTATCGCCTTTGAGAATGTACGTGACTTGCGTGTTCTCTGGCCGCTCGGTATCGAGTTTAGTGACGACCGTAGCCGTCATGTAGAGCGAACCCTCGTCCTCATACAAACGGTTTGAGCTTTCGATTTCGCGCATTTCATCGCGAGTTGGAATGCTGATACCGAGTTTTTGTTCGACCGAGTGGATTTCATCGCCGCTTGGGTTCAAAAGGTCGAACCACAGTGGCGAGGCGTCAAGACGGGAGTGATCGACAGCGCGGGAGTGGAGACCCGTCGCATCGAGAAAGAATGCGTTAATCATGCGCGCCGGGTTCGATCCGCGCGCGACCCGTTCAGCGACGCTTCTCGGCGTTCGAGAGATCGTTGATCAGGTTCAGCATCTGCGGGATACCACCGGCAGAGCCCACATCCGTCGTGTACTTGCCGTTGATCACCATGAAAGGCGTGCCTTCGGCTCGATAACGACGAACGGTTTCGTCAGCTTGACGCAAGCGAGTGTTCACCCACATCGAGTTCCAAGCATCCGTAAACGCTTTTTCTTCGATACCGTTTTGTTTGGCCCAAGCCAACATCACAGGCAGTGTCGAGGCCTCGTCGCGACCGAGCAGGCCATTGCCACCGCGATGGATCGTATCGAAGACCTTGGTGTGCAAACGCTCGTCTTGCTTCAAGGCTTGTAGCGTGTAATAGAGGCGCGCATGCAGTTTCGCGCCAGCGTTCCAAGTTACCGGAACGCGCACGAACTCCACGTGAGCCGGCTTCGACTTTTTCCAAGTTTCGAGATAAGGGTCGAGGACGAAGCAGGCGCCACAGCCGTACCAAAAAATTTCGATGACTTCGACTTTGTCCGGAGCGACTGATGTCGCCTGCGGCGGAGACACTACGCGATAGTGACGCCCGGCCTGCCACTTACCAGCCGGCAGATTTTGTTGGGCGAGCAACGGAGTGGCTGCAACGGCAGCGATGGCCAACAACACTGACAAGAAGCGGGCGCGGCTGATCATGGATCCTTATCTCCGATGCAGTTCGGTTAACGCAGAACGATCAGCGCAGACCCTGGATGTAGCTCGCGAGGTTGCGGATGTCTTCCTCGGTCAGACGCTTGGCAATCGTCGTCATCATGTGACCGTGGCGAGACTTGGTCGGTTCCCCGGTATTCACGTTGCGATAGCGCTGCTCGTTCTGATAGTCGAGCAATTGCTTGACGGTATAGACCGAGTGCTGCGCACGCAAAGCGGGATAAGCGGCGCTCGTGGCACCGAGGCCCGCCGGACCATGACAGGCTTTGCACGAAGGAATGTTGCGTGAGCGATCGCCACCGCGGTAGAGAGCTTCACCTGCTTTGTACGTGGCCGCATCGGCTTCGAGACCATTCGGCGTTTGACGCGAGAAGTAAGCGGCGAGGTCTGCAATGTCTTCGTCGGTCAGCGCGATCGCCATCGGCCACATCACCGCGTTATTGCGATGACCAGCGCGGAAGATGGTGAGCTGCTCGGTGATGTAGGCAGCGCTTTGGCCTGCGAGGCTCGGCCATTCCGGATTGACGCTGTTGCCATTCGGGCCATGACAGGCGGTGCAAACGGCGGCTTTGGTAGCACCCGCTTCCGGATTGCCGCGAGCCTCCACGGCGGGCGAGCAGAGGGTCGCCACGGCGAGAGCGGCGAGCAGGCGGATGCTGGAGTTAACGGTGAACATGTTCGGACGGCTCCGGACGGTCTGATTCGAGCCGGTGAGTTTACACTACCACTCGTTTCAGATGCCCTACCGGGCAGGCGGTTTCCGTGTCGCGTTTCCCCCAAGTGGAGTTCTTGTTGAGTGTGGCCGCGCCGGCGCAGTTTCCGCCGGATGCGGGCGCCGAGGTCGCTATCGCCGGTCGGTCGAACGCGGGCAAATCCAGTGCAATCAATGCCATCGCCGAGCGTAAGGCCCTAGCGAGAACCAGCAAGACACCGGGACAAACCCGGCTGCTGAACTATTTCGAGCTGGAGGAGAATCACCGCATCGTGGATTTGCCGGGTTACGGCTATGCGGCCGTCCGTCCGGAGGAGCGCCGCAAGTGGGTGCCCTTGATCGACGCCCTGCGGGCCCGGACGAGTCTTAAGGGGCTTTGCCTGATCGTGGATTCGCGGCGCGGCCTGCGGGATGAGGATTTTGGGCTGATCGAATGGGCCGACCCCACGCGCCGCGGCGTGCACGTGCTGCTGTCGAAGGCCGACAAATTGAACCAAGCGGAGCGAGCTGCGGTCTTGAAAGACTCACGCGCGCAATTGGGCGGACTCGCGACCGTGCAGGTGTTCTCGGCGCACTCGGGATTGGGCGTCAAGGAAGCTCAGGCCGCTTTGGCGGGGCTATGGGAGCGGGATAAAAAAACCCCCGACGGCCCGTAGGGCTGCCGGGGGCAGACATAACCCGGCACAGGTCTGAGGCCGGGACCCGCTCAGGGAGGGTAGAAGCGGGGAACGTGGAACGTTCGGTAAGTCAGACCACTGAGCGACGAAAATAGTTCCGTCCTATTCGATAAAAATATCGTTATTGATCAGATGCTTGAGACGTGGTTTTCGCGTCACGGTGTGGCCGGCGGGCCACAGATTTCAGTGAGCTTCGTCCCAATTTCGGCCGACGCCGATATCCACCTTGAGCGGGACTCGCAGAGCCTCGCCACTCGCTGAGACCATCGCGGTCCGAACGGCCGCTCGAACCTGTTCGACTTTTTCCTCGGCCACTTCGAGCACGAGTTCGTCATGAACTTGCATGATGAGGTTCGCGGCTCCGCCGGAGTCTTCGCGACACCATCGATCGACAGCGATCATGGCGAGTTTGATGAGATCGGCTGCCGTACCTTGCATCGGCGCATTGATCGCGCTGCGCTCGGCGTACTGTTGCATCGCGCGATTTCGAGAGCGGATATCGGGCAGATACAGTCGGCGGCCGAACACGGTTTCGACGAAACCGTGTTCGCGAGCCTGTTCGCGAGTTCGATCCATGTAGGCCTTCACGCCCGGGTAGCGCGCAAAGTACAGTTCGACGTAGTTTTGCGCCGAGCTTCGATCGATCCCAAGCTGCTTGGCGAGTCCGAACGCCGACATCCCGTAAATCAACCCGAAGTTGATGGCCTTCGCAGAGCGTCTTTGATCGCTCGTCACTTCTTCGAGCGGCACACCGAATACTTCCGCAGCCGTCGCTTGGTGTACGTCACGATCGGCCGCGAACGCCGCGAGTAACCCCGCATCCCCCGACAGATGCGCCATGATGCGCAACTCGATCTGCGAATAATCCGCCGCCAGCAACAGGCATCCAGGCGGTGCGATGAAAGCCTGACGAATACGCCGCCCTTCGGGCGTGCGGATCGGGATGTTCTGCAAATTCGGATCCGTCGATGAAAGTCGACCCGTTTGCGCGACAGCCTGATGGTACGAGGTGTGGATACGACCCGTTTTCGGATCGGCTTGCAGCGGCAGCTTTTCGGTGTAGGTGCTGCGTAATTTGGCGATGCTTCGATAGTCGAGGATCAGCTGTGGCAGCTTGTACGACTCGGCTAATTCTTCGAGCACATCTTCGGCGGTCGACGGTTGGCCAGTTGGCGTCTTGCGCAGCACCGGGATCTGCATTTTCTCGAAAAGAATTTGCTGCAGTTGTTTCGGTGAATCGACATTGAACTCGACACCCGCTTCCTGATGCGCTGCTGCCTGCAGCTCGGCAGCGCGTTGCGCGAGCTCCGCACTCTGCACGCGCAACATGTCACGATCGATTAAGACGCCGTGACGCTCCATGCGTTGCAACACACCGACGAGCGGCTGTTCGAATTGCTCGTATAGTTTTTTGAGCAAAGGTTCGTGTTCGATCGCAGGCCACAGCGTTCGGTGCAAACGCAGCGTGATATCGGCATCCTCTGCCGCATATTCCGCCGCCCGCTCGATCGACACTTGGCTGAACGGAATTTGCTTGGCGCCCTTACCGGCCACATCTTCGTAATGAATGGTTTGAATGCCGAGATAGTTCTCGGCAGCCGAATCCATGTCGTGTCGTGTCGCGACACTGTTCCAGACATAAGACTCGAGCATCGAGTCGTAAGCCATGCCGCGCAATTCGATACCGTGGTTAGCAAGCACGTGCGCGTCGTATTTCAGATGGTGTCCGAGCTTTGCGTGTCGCTCACTTTCGAGCAGGGGACGTAAGCGCGTCAGCACGGCATCTCGATCGAGCTGTACTGGTGCGCCCACATAATCGTGCCGCAAAGGCACGTAGGCTGCTTTGCCAGGCTCGATGCAGAAGGAAAGACCGACGATCTGCGCTTCTCGATAGTCGAGGCTCGTCGTTTCCGTATCAAAGGCAAACAAGCTCGCTTGTTCGAGTGCATTGATCCATCGATCAAGCTGCGGCATCTCGAGCACCGTTTCGTAAGCTCGCGGTGCTTCGGTGATGCGTGGGTCGCGCTCAAGCGTGAGCACACCGACTGAAGGTGTCGCAGGGGAAGAGACTGCCCTTTCGCCTTTTGGCGAGCCTTCGTGGCTCGTGATGTCGCCACCCAAACCGCGCAGCAGTGCGCGAAATTCCAAACGCGTATAGAGCTCTCGCAAGCGCGATTCATCCGCTGCGCGACGTGTCAGATCGTTCCCTGCAACGGGCAGCTCGAGATCGCAACGAATCGTCGCCAGTTGACGCGACAGTTCGAGTGTCGCAAGGCCTGCACGGAGATTCTCACCGACTTTGCCACTGACTTCTTCGGCATGGGCGATGAGGTTATCGAGCGTTTGATATTGACCGAGCCACTTCGCGGCTGTTTTGGGACCGACTTTGTCGATGCCCGGAATGTTGTCTGAGGTGTCGCCAACGAGCGCGAGGTAGTCGATGATCTGTTCCGGCCAAACATCGAACTTAGCTTTCACACCATCACGATCATAAATGCTGCCCGACATCGTATTGATGAGCGTGATGTGCTCGCTCACGAGCTGGCACATATCTTTGTCGCCCGTCGAGATCAGCACTCGCTGACCCGATTGAGCTGCTCTTTGCGCTAGCGTGCCAATGACGTCATCGGCTTCGACGCCGCTGATGCGCAGCAGCGGGAGCCCGAGCGCCTCGACCGTATCGAGTAGCGGCTGTACCTGTGCTCGCAAGTCCTCCGGCATTGGCGGTCGATGCGCTTTGTATTCGGCGAACAGCTCGTCGCGAAACGTCTTTCCCGGCGCATCGAAAACGACAGCGAACTGCGTCGCGTCGTACTCGCGCAAGAACTTGAGCAACATATTGACGACACCGAGTACGGCGCCAGTCGGTTCACCCTGGGAATTGGTGAAGGGAGGAAGGGCGTGGAAAGCCCGATAGAGATATGAGGAGCCGTCGATGAGTACGAGGTCGACCTTATTCACGACGGCTTTTTGATCAAAGCCGGACGGTATTTGAATACCGTCCGGCTGATCAATGAATGACGATCAAAGAATCAGGCGACGCCCGGGGCTTTCACGTAGACCTTACACCAGCCCGGATTCTTCACCAGCTTGCCCGGGAAGAGATTGCACTTGCCTTCGGGAGCTTTGCGATCTTTCTCTGCCCACTGCAGGCAGTTGCCGCAATGCTGACCCGCTTTGAAATTCGGATTGGCTTTCGCATCGACCTTCTTGGCATCTTCGATGTAGCCCAGCGCTTTGGCGGCCGGTTCGTCGACTTTCAACAGCGGCAGCTTGGCTTGAGCTTGCGCGGTTTCGACGGCAACACCAATAGCAGAAAGACCAAGGACGCTGGCGCCGATCACTTGGCGACGGGTCAGTTTGTCAGTCATGTGAAATTCCTTTTCGTCTGGGGGATATCGATCGGCATTCATTATACCGATTCATCGACGAAACTAGTGCTAATGCGACGTCGCGTTGCGCAGTGCAAGCAGGCTGTGTGTTCGTCCGTATTGTCGCCGCCCTTTGGTGGCAAGGGTGTTGTCCCACTCGTGCTGCAATAACTACCGGCAATCAGCGCGTCGATCGCAGTCTCCGATGAAATAGTAGGCGTGTGGCAAATGAGACTCGATCGCAATACCACGGTACCCATGATCGCAAGTGCCAGCCACGCGCGACTTGGATGTGGCGCGCTACCGGCGACAACGTGATCGCCGCAGCAGCCAAGGGGAAGGGGTTTGCTCGCATCGGTCATTACGATGCGCATCATAGAAAGCGCGCTCGGTTTGCGCGCCTGCGGAAAACCGAGGGGTCTACTCGTTGGCGGTCGGCTTGATAACGACTTTGCCGTCGTCGTCCGGAAGATATAGAGGCCCCGTTTGACCACAGCCCAGGAGACCTGCGCTCGTCATCAAACAGAGCAGTACGACGAGTGAAAGACGGGTCACGGCACCATCCGCACATGACGCAGCGCGAGCCAGCCGCGTAGCACTCGATAGAAAACCCAGATTCCGATGATCAAAAATCCGAGCGCGGCCGTTGCGAAGCCGACCAAGATCAACATCAGTGGCGCCGAGAGCACGAGGACGATGATGCTGGCGAAAAAGGCCCACCAGAACGTACGGATCTGCCAGCGGAAGTGACTCTCGAGCCAGGTCTCGCGCGCCTCGCTGCGCCGGACATAGTTCATGACGACGGCGATGATCGATGGCAAACCGAAGATGAAGCTACCGACGATGGTGGCTGCACCCGTGATTCCGATCAACACCGATAGCGCATGCAAGCCGTAGATCACGTGCGTATACGTGACCAGTGAGGGATCCGGTGTGCGAGTGAAGTCGTTCATCGACGATTGATGACGGCCATGGTGATTCGAGAAATGCAGATGAGTTGACCGCGCGCGTTGTGGATCTCGATCGACCACACCTGACTGCGCGCGCCGGCGTGTAAGAGATACGTCGTACCGGTCACGGTCTCGCCCTTAGGAACGGGGCGTAGATGGTTGGCATTGATTTCTTGTCCCAACACGCGATGCGCGTCGTCCATAGTGGCGTTGGAGGCGGTGCTCGCCAAGGTCTCGGCGAAAGCAACCGAGGCTCCACCGTGCAGCACTCCCATCGGCTGACAGCTGCGCTCATCGACCGGCATAGTCCCGCGCAAAAAATTCGGACCAATTTCGGTGAAGACGATACCGAGGCCTTCGACCATCGTGCCCTTGGCATACGAGTTGAGTCCCTCAAGGGTGAGGTCTGCGCGCCATGGTACCGGGAGTCCACTCATTCTTCGTTCACCTTGTTGACTCGTAGTTCGGCACCGATGCGACGATACGCTTCGCGGAATGGAATGCCTTCGTCGACCACGAGTTGATTGGCGCGCTCGGCGGCATGGATGGACGGATCGAGTTGGATGTTCGCTCGCTTGAAGCGCATCGCTTCGATCGCAGGCGGCAAAATCGCCGTGCTCGCGATAGCGAGGTCGATGCCGCGGAACAGCGGCAACTTCAACAATTGCAGATCGCGCTGATAACCCGAGGGCAACTTGGCGAAAATGCCGAGCGCTTCGATGAGGCAGCCATGTGCCGTTGCGGTGCGACCTCGCAATAACTCGAACACGTCGGGATTACGTTTCTGCGGCATGATCGACGAGCCCGTCGTGAACTCATCCGGCAGTTCGAGGAATGCGAATTCCTGCGTGTAGTACAGACAGACATCGGCCGCGAAGCGACCTAAGTCCTGCATCAACAACGCAACTTCGAACAACAACTGCGCTTCGGCTTTGCCGCGCGAGAGTTGGACTGCGGTGACCGGTTCGTGCACGGAGTCGAAGTCGAGAGCCCGAGTGGTCGCATCGCGATCGAGTGGCAGGCCGGGCGTGCCGTAGCCCGCGGCGGACCCAAGGGGATTTTTTCCAAGACGGCGCTGCACGGCACGCAGGCCCGCGGCATCATCTCGCAGCTCTGCCGCGAAGCCGCCCGCCCATAGCGCGACCGAACTTGGCATGGCTTGCTGCATGTGGGTGTAGCCCGGCAACTCGAGCTCACCCTCGCGATCGGCGAGCCTTGATAAAGCGAGTGCGACCGCTTCGGCGCCTTCGGCCAACTGTTCCGTGGCATCGCGTAGATAAAGGCGCAGTGCCGTGAGGACTTGATCGTTGCGCGAGCGACCCAGATGGACTCGACCGCCAGCGGCACCGATAAGCGCCGTCAGTCGTTTTTCGAGAGCCGTCTGCCCATCTTCATCGGCGAGTTCGATGCGCCAGTCACCTCTGGCATGCGAGGCGATCAGCGCTTCGAGACCGCTTTCGATCGCTTCGCAGTCTTCGGCGGAGAGCAGGCCTTGTGCGTGCAACATCTGGGCATGGGCGATCGAGGCGCGTGCGTCGTAGGGCACGAGGCGCTCATCGAGAGAGTGGTCCTCACCCGCAGTGTATTGCAGCACGCGCTCATCGAGCGGTGCGCCCTTGTCCCAGAGTCGTGTCATGCGCGAGCCGAGTGTGCCGCGGCAAGTTCAGCAGGTGCAAGCTTGCCAACATCGGCCACGACGAGCGTGCCCGTGCCTTCATTGGTGAAGACTTCCGCCAAGATGGCATCGGCGGCTTTGTAGGAAATGACATGCACCCGTTGCACGCCACCTTGGATCGCCGACTCGATCGCTTTGGCCTTCGGCAGCATCCCATCGACGATCCGCTTTTCGTCTTTGAGGCGCTTGAGGCCGGCGAGATCGGTATAGGAAATGACGGAAGTTGGATCCTCGACACGTTCGAGAATGCCCGGAGCGCCCGTGCAGAGGACGAGTTTTTCGGCGCCGAGTGCGGCGCCGATGGCGGCTGCGACCGTGTCGGCATTGATGTTGAGCAGGGTGCCCGAGTCATCGCTCGACAGTGGCGAGATCACGGGCATCAAACCATTGTCGAGTAGTTTGCGGATGACGTCGGTATCGATGTAGTCGATGTCACCGACAAAACCGTAGTCGACCGTGGCGTCGCTACTCTGCAGCTTCACTGGCGCGCGCTTGTGTGCCTGGATGAGGCCGGCGTCAACGCCACTGATGCCGATGGCCGGCACATCGAGTTCGCGGCAAGTGGCCAAGATTCGAGTGTTGATCAGACCACTTAGCACCATCGCCGTCGCATCGATCGAACGCTCATCCGTGACACGACGACCTTCGATCATTTGCGTCGGCACACCGAGCTTCTCGGTTACCTCGGTCAACTGCGGGCCGCCGCCATGTACGAAGACGACGCGTATGCCGAGTGAGTGAAGGATCGCAATCTGCTCGACGATGTTGCGCGTGGCGTCTGGATCGCCAAACACGCCGCCGCCCGCCTTCACGACGAAGGTCTTGCCCTTGAACAAGCGGATATAGGGCGCTGCACCACGCAGGGCACGAATCACGGCCGAGGGGTCGGGGCGATGCATGATCATCGTTGAGATACTCCAGTCGAAAGCAGTCGATGTAAAACCGCCATTTGGGCGGGCAAACGGTTGTAGGCCTCTTGCAGCACGATGCTGCGAGGGCCATCGAGGACTTCGTCGGCGACCGCGACGTTGCGACGCACCGGCAAGCAGTGCATGAACTTGCAATCTTTGGCGGCTGCGTCGAACCAGGACTCACGCACGCACCAGTCACCGAGATGGGCGCGCAGCGCAGCGTCAGCCGCTGCATCGCCGTAATGTGTGGTCGAGCCCCATTCTTTGGCATAGAGCACGTGCGCGCCTTGCATTGCGGCTGCGCGATCAGTCGTTTCTGTGACCGACCCGCCCGAGGCGGCTGCTGCAGCGCGCGCTTTGTCCATGATCTGCGGCGGCAGCGCATAACCTTCGGGGCGCAAGACTACGACTTCCATGCCGCGTTGCGCCGCCATGTGCACCGTCGCTGCCGGCACGGCGAGCGGAGTCACGCGCGGATGATTCGCCCAAGACAACACGAACTTAGCTCGTTGCGGAACTTGTCGATCTTCGAGCGTTTTCCAATCGGCCAGCGCCTGACACGGATGGTTGATCGCTGACTCGAGATTGATCAACGGTTTTTGAACGACGGATGCCATGGTATTGAATGCCGTCTCGGCAAGATCGTGCTGCAAATCTTTGCCTTCCGCGAAGGCACGAATTCCGAGGGCGTCCGCGTAAGAGGCGAGGACGGGTAAACCCTCGCGTACGTGTTCCGCTGCGCCGCCGTTCATGACGGCACCCGTGCGGGTTTCGAGTTGCCACGTGCCTTGGCCCGGTGTGATCACGAACGACGAACCACCAAGGCGCATCATCCCAACTTGAAATGACGACAGCGTACGCAGCGACGGGTTGAAGAAAACCAGCCCGAGAATTTTTCCCGCGAGTGCTTGCGGTTCGGGATGCTTCTCGAGACGTTGTGCTAGCGCGATCAGGTCGAGAACTTCCTCGCGGCTGAAATCGGCAAGATCGAGGAAACGGTTCATAAATCCTCCAACGCAGCGCGCAGGAGATCCACGTGCTCGGTTTTCAATGTATACGGCGGCAGTAAGCGCAAGACCTGCGGGTCAGCACTGGTGCCGGCCAAAATATCCCGCGCAAGCAGCGCTGACTGAACGTCTTTCGCCGCTCGGTCCAACTTGAGGCCGTGCAGAAAGCCGGCACCTTGATGACCTACCACCGGGCCAACCGTGCAGGTCTCTCGCAGATAGCGCGAAACTTGTCGCACGTTCGAGAGCAGATCTTCCGTCTCGATGGCATCGATCACCGCCTCGATGGCGGCACAAGCCATTGGTCCGCCGCCAAAAGTGGTGCCGAGACCTTCAAGCTTCAGCGACTCGGTCACGGCAGGCGACATCAATAGAGCGCCACAAGGGAAACCATTGCCGAGCGCCTTAGCGGTCGTGATCATGTCGGGCATCACGCGATACATGTTGGCGGCAAATGCCCAGCCGCTACGGCCGACGCCGATCTGCACTTCGTCAAAGATCAGCTGTGCACCCATGAGCGTGCAGCGTTGACGCAGCGCATCGAGAAACTCCGCTCCCATGTCGAACGCACCGCCGACACCCTGCACGGGCTCGACGATGACGGCGGCCGTATCGCGCGTGACGAGTTGGCCGATTGCGGCGATATCGCCGCGCGGGATGTACGAGACCCCAAAAGGCGTACGTGGAAATTCATACCATTTCTTATCGGCGCCCCAGGTGACCGCACCGGCAGCGGCCGTTCGCCCATGGAAAGCACCTTCGACGGCGACGACATTGGGTCGACGCGTCATCTTGAAGGCCATGCGTAGCGCATTTTCGTTGGCCTCGGCACCGGAGTTCACGAAGAAGACGCTATCGAAATGTCCGCCAGCGAATTGGGTGAGTTTGGTGGCGGCGCGAACTCGCACCTCCATCGGCACCGCGTTACTTTGAAAGTTACACAGTGTTGCTTGGCGAGCGATCGCACTCGTCCAACCCGGATGCTTGTAACCGAGAGCGGCAACGGCATGTCCGCCATACAGGTCGAGAATTCGACGGCCATCACGCGTGTGTAGCCAGACGCCCTCGGCATCGACGACCTCGATAGGGTATTGCGCGAAAACGGGCGCGAGATGATCGGCGGGGCTCATGGCAGGTGTCCTTGTCGAATCCGTCGTTAGAAATTCAAGTCCAGCCCGGTGCAACAGCAGTGAGACCACTGTGCTCGGGGAGTCCAAGCAGGCGATTCATCCACTGCACAGCGCCACCGGCAGCGCCTTTGTTGAGATTGTCGATGACGCACATCACGGCGAGCGTTCGACCGTTAGTCGTTGCCGATAGATTTGCGTAGTTACTCGCCACGACATCTTTGATGCGCGGTGCCGAATCCTGCAACTTCACGAAGGGCGAGTGCGCATAGAACGCACGCAGTTTGTCACGCAACTCGGCGGTCGTGATGGTAACGCCCGGTGCGAGCGTCGCTTGCACCGTGACGTGAATTCCTCTGGCGATCGGGCCGGAGTGAGGCACGAAAGCAAAATCCGCTTCGATGCCGCTCGCAGCCTTCGCGCAGGCCGTGATTTCCGGAATGTGTCGATGCGAGAGCGCGTTGTAAGAGTACAAGTCGCTGTGGCGTACCGGATGATGAGTGCCATCGACAGGCTTTCTGCCAGAGCCCGTGCTGCCGGTGATGCCGCTAACAAACAGGGTGGGCGAAACCAAGCGCTCGACGAGTAGCGGGACGGCGGCTAGCAGCGTTGCCGTCGCGAAGCAGCCCGGATGCGCCACATGTTTGGTGGGCGACGAGCGCAGGTGTTCTGGCACGGCGCAGACGAAATCTTTGATTCGCGACGGTGCGCCGTGCTCGTGCTTGTAGACGGCAGCGTAGGCCTCGGCAGTGCCATAGCGGTAATCAGCGGAGATATCGACGACCCTCGGTGTGGTGCCGGCGGCCTCGGCTGCTTTCAGCAAGCGATCGATCAGGGCAGCACTGACACCATGAGGCGCGGCTGAGAACAGCGCTGATGTCGGCAGTGTGCTGATCAGCGTCGTCATCTGCGCTTCGGAGCAGAATGCCAAATCACCGAGCGCGGGCGCCAGATGCGGGAAGGCCTTGGCAACGGACTCGCCCGGTTGAGAGTCCGAGAGTATCCCGGCGATCTCGATATTTGGATGTGCGATTAGCAAGCGCAGCAACTCGCCTGCTACGTAGCCTGTTCCACCCAGAATGAGCGCGGGGATCTTCATTAGTTTGCTGCTGCGACCGGAAATTTGGCATCAAGACCGATAGCCGAAATCACGCAGTCACCGAGTGCGGCGCCATCGCTCAAAGCATTGTGCGCCGGCACTTTCATTTGATCGCGGATGATTTCGACGCCGACCGCATTGTCGGTGGCGGGACCCGTTACGGCGCAAGGCTCGATGCCAAAGCGCTCGCGCAAGAGTTTCACGCCGCCCCAAGCGGCGACCGGATCGTTCGCCGATAGCACGACGCCCGTCAGTGCTTTGCGGATGTCGTCGCACTCGAGGATGGAGTCGACACCATAGGTTCCGAGGATGCCATCACCGAGCTCGAAGACAATGACATCCGGTTTTTTGGCCGAAATATCGGTGATCATCGTGCGCGTGAGCGCCGGTCCCACGGCACGCGTGGTCGTGATGATGCCAAGATCAGTGAAGATCATCGAGTTGCGAGCACCGGCATCTTCCATGGCGAGAATATCGCGACGCAGGGAGACGCCCGTCGCCTTGAAGACATCGACCGTGAGTCCGCGATGCCGCATGCGGCTGACCATTTGGCATGCCGCAGCCGTCTTGCCCGCTTCCATGCAGGTGCCTGCGAGTGCGACGACAGGAACACCGTGGGTCTCGAGCGGCGCGTTCAAATCGAGCTTGCGATAGCCCGCACGCGCCGGCACACCAATGCGTTCACCCAGATAGGGGAAGGTGAGTACGACGCCGAGAACTTTGCAATCAAAGGGCTTGCCCTTGTCCGGATTTGCCGAGTCGCAGATGCCGAGCACGCCACCGATGTTGAGCATCTGAATGACATCGCCCGCTTTGAGTGTTTTGGGCACGTGCCCTGAGAAGCCGAACAAAGCTTTGCGGTGCCCAAGAGCACCGACGACGATATCGCCTTTGTTGACTTTGGCCATACGACCGCTCGTCAACTCGAGCGTGTTGTAGTTGGCTTTGCTCGTGAGAATTTCTACTACGACCACGATGCCTTCTTCGGAAGGCAGATCTTCAGTGGCAATGCGCAATTCGTGGCCGAGACCACAGGCTTGGGTGACCGAGGCTACTTTGTCGACGACGATCGTTCGCATTTACTTTGACTCCTGAGAGGCCGCGCGTTCGCCGGCTCGACGATGAAACACACCCGTGAGGCCAACGATGCGCGAGAAGCCGAGAGCATCGGCTGCCGTCCATTCGCCCGTCGCCTCGCCATACACACCCTTGGATGCCGCCATCAGTGAGTAGGGCGAATCCACGCCTTCGATGAAGAGAGAACCGGGTCGGAACAAGACGTTGACCACACCCGTGACGCGCTCTTGCGACTGTAAGAACAGCGCCTCGATATCGCGACAGACGGGATCGAGCAATTGACCCTCATGCACCCAATCACCATAGGGGCCCGCCAGCATTTCTTTGATTCGTTGCTGGCGTCCGGTCAGTACGAGTTTCTCAAGTTCGCGATGTGCGTTGAGCAAAACGTCGGCGGCAGGCGCCTCGAAGGCCACGCGACCTTTGGTGCCGATGATGGTATCGCCCAAGTGGATACCGCGGCCGATGCCATAGGGACCAGCCAATTGTTCGAGTCGTTCGATGACTTCGACGGCTGTCATTGTTTCGCCGTCGATACCGCAGGGAACGCCTTTCTCGAAATGAATCGAGTGACGCGCAGGTGCTTTGGGATTCGTGAAGGCGTCTTTCGAGAGCACCCATGCATCATCCGGAATGCTGCCCTGTGAGGTGAGGGTTTCTTTGCCGCCGATGCTGACGCCCCACAGACCTCGATTGATCGAGTAAGCCGCACCGTGCGGCGGGACGGGAAGATTGCGTGCGGTGAGGAAGTCGAGCTCCTCTTGGCGCTTGAAGTGTTTATCGCGCACGGGCGCAATAACTTCGAGTTCCGGCGCAAGCGTGCGCAGAGCCACTTCGAAACGCACCTGATCGTTACCGGCGGCGGTGCAACCGTGTGCGATGCTGCCCGTGCCGAGTTCGCGCGCCATCCGCGCGATGATCTGCGCCTGCATCACGCGCTCGGCACCGACCGACAGTGGATAAAGCTGTCCACGACGCACGTTACCCATGATCAAAAAGCGCAATACCTGCTCGAAATAATCGGCACGCGCGTCGATCTGATGATGTTCGGATGCGCCGAGTGCCAAAGCGCGCTCGTGCAGCGTTTTGGCAGCGGCTGCATCGATGCCACCCGTGTCGACCGTCACGGTGATGATGGGGCGCTGGTATTCCTCTTTCAGCCAAGGAACGAGGAAAGAGGTGTCGAGGCCGCCCGAGTAGGCGAGAACGATCGGTTGGGACATGGTGGATCCTTAGAGACGAAACAGGTTGCGCAGGCGAGCCACGAGCGTGGCTTGGGCTTCGCCCGAATCGGTCGCGATGAAAATAGTGTCATCACCCGAGATGGTGCCAACGACCTCAGGCCAGGCCGCCTTGTCGATCGCGATGGCGACGCTCTGGGCGGCGCCAATGGTGGTTCGCAGCACCGTCAGAGCCGAGCCTGCCGTGGCCACGCCCCGCACGAACTGTCGCAGGGTGTCGAAGTCGTCGAGCGTTCGGGAGGATTCTTCGGACGGAGCGAGGTACCGCCCGCCGGCTTTCAGGACGCCAAGCTCCCGCAGGTCACGGCTGACCGAGGATTGGGTGACATCGTGACCTGCCTCTCGTAACAGCCGCACCAACTCGTCCTGCTTGCGCACGGGCGCACCGCGCAGGATGCGCAGAATGGCCTCGCGGCGGTGCGGGTGGTGTGCGTCGGCGTGCATAAAATTTCATAAATCATGAATAAAAATGCACGCCCTGTCAAGAGGTCCTAGGTCTGTAGGGCCGCGATGCGCTCCAGCATCGGCGGGTGCGAGTAATTGAACCGCACGTAGATCGGATCGGGCGTCAGGGTCACCGCGTTGTCCTCGGTCAGCTTGACCAGAGCCTGAATTAGGGCGGGGGCGCTCGCCTGCTGTTTCGCGTAGGCATCGGCCTCGAACTCGTGCCGACGCGAGGCGGCCGTCCACAACGGCTCAAGCAAGGGGGAGACGGTCGGAATGACGAGTAAGAACAGCAGGATGGCCAGCGCGTCGTTCGGCAGGCCTGTATTCGGCGTAACACCGAGGCCTGTGAAGAACGCCGGCTGGGTCGAGAGCCACCCGAGTGCGGCAAAGCCCGCCAGAGTCATGGCGAAGATGGAGATCAAGCTCTTGCGCAGATGGCGGTGATGAAAATGCCCGAGCTCGTGCGCGAGTACGGCTTCGAGTTCGTCGTGGGAAAGACGCGTGAGCAGCGTGTCGTAAAACACAACCCGTTTCGCTTTGCCGAGCCCCGTAAAGTAGGCGTTCGATTCGGCAGAGCGCTTGCTGCCATCCATAACGAACAGGCCCTCGGCCGCGAAACCGCAGCGTTGCATCAGCGTCTCCACCCGCTCTTTCAGGGTTTCATCCTGTAACGGTTGGAATTCGTTGAAGAGCGGAGCGATCCAGATTGGATAGATCACCATCAGCAGCAAGTTGAACGCGACCCAGCCGCCCCAAGCCCAGAGCCACCATGTGGCGCCTGCCGCCGCCATCAGCCAAACGACCATCGCGATCAATGGCAAGCCGATCAGCGTGCTCACGAAAAAGTTTTTGACTAAATCGGATATCCACAATCCGAGTGACATGCGATTGAAGCCGAACTTCTGTTCAATGCGAAAATGGCTATACCAATCGAGCGGCAGCTCAACGATTCCGCCGATCAAAGAAAAAATGAAAATCAGTGCAACTTGGTAGCCAAGTCCGCCAAGCGTGATACCAAGGGGTTGCAGCGCGATATTGAGTGCTTCTAGGCCGCCAAGCAGCGTCCAAGCCATGAGCATGATTAATGACAACGCGAGGCGCACCAGCCCGAAACGCTGTCGGGCGATGGTGTAGCTCGCCGCCTTTTGGTGCGACTCCAGCGAAATCGCATCGCTGAACGCCGCCGGCACGGCAGCGCGATTTGCTTCGACATAACGAATCTGTCTGCGGGTCAACCAAAGCTGTAAGCCGGTCGAGACGACGACAAAAGCAATAAACAAGAAGGTGACGAGGTTGGCTTCCATGCCAACCATCATACCCAAAGAAACGACTTGTCTAGGCTTAGCTTTTCTAGGCTTAGCTTTCGATCAGACGTCGTTCACCGTGACGCACGCGCAGGCTACGCGTCTCCGCGAGCGCTGTAGTGCGCTCGCGGATCGTCTTCATGAAATGGAACTGACCGACGGCCTCGTCGCGTCCTAACAGGATGCTCGTATAGCCACGTTGGTGCGTGTTGCTGAAAACGAGTCCTGGGTTCGTCGCGCGCAATGCCGCGGCGACATCCGTCGGTGCGCCGCGTCGCAGATAACTCTCGAATCCGGGAGACGTGACCGAGTGCGTGGCGAACTCGACGCCAGCGGCCGTGCCGCCAACGGACAAGTTTTGCGCCCAAGCGTTATGACTGTCGCCGCCCAATACGATGGGATTGGCGCCGGCATCCAAGGCATCCTGTAACAGTCGTGACCGAGCGGCCGGGAATCCGCCCCAGCTGTCGAAGTTGTAGGGCAGGCCCAGCTTCGCAGCCATTAATCCCGCGGCCATCCGGCGCTTCAGGAATTCCGGCGCATCCTCTGGTAGCCACTGACCGACTTCTTGCGGCGCGACGATTTCGCCCATCACGATCTGCTGGGCAATGATCTGCCAACGCGTACGAGACTTCGTCGACTTGGCCAAATTATCTTTGAGCCATTGCTCTTGTTGCAAGCCGAGTAGAGTGCGTTTCGGATCTCGCAGAATCGCATCTCTAAAGTCGAGCAGCGCCTTGGCAACGTCCGGCTTACCTTGAACTGCTGCTTCGATGTTTGGCGGTGCACTACGGCCGCTGATCCGCGTTTCGAGTTTGTAGAGTGTGGCGAGATCGCCAATTTGATACGTGCCCCAACGGTCATCGGAGACGGGCATCCACTCGCGATAGACGCGCTCGGCGATGGCCTTGCGCGTTTCCCAATCGCCTTCTTTGTCAGCCTGATGATTTTCCGCGCCACCGACCCACGCGTCATTGGTGAGCTCGTGGTCGTCCCACTGCGGAATCATCGGATAGCTCTGATGCAACTTCTGCAGATCCGGGTCGAGACGATACGAGGCGTAGCGAAGGCGATAATCGGCGAGCGTCACCGCCTCGTGTGCAGGCTCGATCACGCGCCCGGTGAGCGTCTCGCTCACCGAAGGGTAGGTGCCGATCGCGTATTCATAGAGATAGTCGCCGACGTGAACGATCAGATCGAGATCGTCGCGTTCGCAGGCATGGGCGTAGGCATTGAACCAACCAACGGGCAGATTCGCGCATGAGAACAAGCCGATGCCGAATTTGCTCACCGCGCCTGTCGGCAAGGTGCGCGTGCGCCCGGTGATACTGCGTGAGCCATCCGGTGCAACAAAGCGGTAGTAGTACCAGCGACCCGGCGCTAATCCTTTGACGACGACTTTAGCCGTGTAATCCCGATCGGGATCTGCGATGACTTCGGCTCCCGTGATGAGCTTCTGGAACAGGGCATCGCTCGCCACCTCAGCGCGAAGTTTGACATCGGCATCGCTGACAAAGCGCGTCCACAGCAAGGCCGAATTGGCCGACGGCTCACCGCTAGCGACGCCATGTGTGAAACCGCGTCGCAGGAACATCCCTGCCACACCCGGGATTGCCATGGCGCCAAGGCCGAAAACGCCGGCTTGAATGAGACGTCTGCGATCGATCATATCTGTGCTCCTAGGCGCATCCTCAAGAGGCTTACTTTACAACCGTCGCGTTACAATGGGTCTACAGTTCGAGGTTTCCCGTGTCGAGCCCTGAAGTTTTCGTGTTGACGATCAATGCCGTGTTGTTAGCGGTGGCCTATCTCGTGGTCTATCCGCGCTTCGCGGGTAGCGATATGAATCGATTGGCGATGAACGATCTGGCGGCCAATCTCACGGCGGTTGCGATCTCTGGTTATTTTTTCTACGGAACCGGCACTCGTTTCGATTTCCTCATACTCGAGGTGGGCTGGTTCGGTTTCACCGTGGCGAGTTTCCTGTTGATGGAGCTGCCACTCTTTGTTTGGTATGCGCGCCGCTACGGTTTGTTCCGCGCGCCCGATTGATCATCGTGTTCCGCTAGGAGACGGCGGACATCGATCGTCTCCGGTCGGACGCCGCGCCACAGCCAGAAAGCTTCCGCTGCTTGTTCGACCAACATCCCCATTCCATCGTGCGCAGTTGCCGCAGCCTGCTCTATGGCCCAGCGAGTAAAGACGGTTCCCTGATGGCCATAGCCTAGATCATAGGCATCGGTGCTTGGGCCGATGATCTTCGGGTCGACGAGAGGCGTTGCGTTCTGCAGGCCTAGTGACGTGGCGTGAATGACCACATCGAAGGGTTCGTGCAAATCGTCCGTGCTGTGTGCCGCGAGCGGAATGCTTGAACCGTCTGTTCGGAGCGCTGCTTTACCAAATAGTTTGACCAACGCTTCAGCTTTGGCGAGCGTTCGATTGGCAATCACGACTTTGGAGGGGTTTTGTGCCAACAAAGGCCCAAGGATTCCCCGTGTCGCACCACCGGCTCCCAGTATGAGCACCGATCGTGTGGTTACCACGATGCCAAGGTGGTGTAGATCCGCCATCAAACCGGCGCCGTCAGTGTTATCGCCACGTACTCTGCCGTCCGGCAGCGCGATCAGCGTGTTCACTGCGCCGGCAAGTTGCGCCCGCTCGGTCAGCTCGTCCGTCAGTGCAACCACCGATTCTTTGTGCGGCACGGTGACGTTGAGACCACGAAATCCTTCGCGAAGGAGTGTCGGTACGCGAGTACTGAGCTCTTCCGGCGCGATATCGAATCGCTCGTAGCTCATATCTTGACGAGTGGCTTTGGCAAACTCGCCGTGAATGAAAGGCGAGCGACTGTGCGAAATCGGATGTCCGATCACGGCGTAACGGTCTGCGCTCATGTTTCTTGTCTCACCGCGGCACCACCGGTGCGCTCAGTATCGAGCACCTCACGCAAAATCGGTAGCCAGATCGCCATGCGTTCGTCGAACTGCCACGGCGGATTGAGAATCAGCATGCCAGAGCCATTGAGTCCGACACGAGAATCCGGCGGATGGATCCACAGTTCGCTGCTGATCGCGGGTGTCCGCGCCTCATCAGGCGGCTTCGGTAGATGTGACAGCAGGCGTTGGCGCCAGCCACTCGTGTCTCGATCGTGCTTGATCGGATACCAAATGGCGATGACGGCATTTGGTAGACGGCGCAGAGCCTCGCAAGCGGCATGGTCCACGGCCCGAAAGTCGCTGAGCGTCTCTTCGTAAGGCGGATCGATCAGTATCAAAGAACGTCTTTCGGAGTTCGGAAGCCAATGACGAAGTCTTTGATAACCATCGGCGCACTCGGCGACGATCCTACCGGGATGACGCGGCAACAGTTTATGCAGGGCTGTATGTTCCTCGATCTGAGTCTCGATGAAGACGGCGCGGTCTTGTGGCCGAAGAGCTGCGAGCGCCAGTAGCGGGGAGCCTGGGTAGGCGTGTCGCGAGGACTGTTCGCGACGGATTGATTTGATGGTGTCGAGATAATCTTGAATTTCGACTGGCCAAGCAGGCGATGCATGATTGATTAACAAGCCGATGCCGCCGTCGGCTTCGGCGGTTTTTCGTGCTCCCTCGCCATGCAAGTCGTAGAGCCCGCGCCCTGCGTGCGTGTCGAGGAATAGAAAGCCTTTGTCTTTTCGTGAGAGCGCTCGAATCAGCGCGAGCAGCGTGACGTGCTTGTGCACGTCCGCAAAATTGCCCGCATGAAATACGTGCCGGTACTTCACGCCTCGGTCGACGAAGATTTTTTGGCTTTTGCCTTGGCGCTGGTCTTCTTGGGCGTCTTCGCTTTGGCTTTTGCCTTCGCCTTAGCCTTGACCGGCTTTGGCGTTTCGGACGCAGCGTCTGCCGTAGATGTCGTCTTCGCCTTGGATTTTGCCTTGCCCTTGGCGGGCGCGGCTTTCTTGGCAAATCGTCCGCGACCGGGTCGCTGCGGAGCAGCGGCCAACAGTTCACGACACTCATCCAACGTCAGCGTCTTCGGATCTCGATCCTTCGGGATGCGCGCATTACGCAGCTTGTCCGTGATGTACGGCCCGTAGCGCCCATTCAAAACTTGGATGTCGTCGATACCGAAATCTTGGATGATGCGATTAGCATCCGCGAGCTTCTTCGCTTCGACCACCTCGATCGCGCGTTCGAGCGTGATGGTGTAGGGATCATCTTCTTTCAATGAAGCGTACTTACTGCCGAATTTGATGTACGGTCCAAAACGTCCGATGTTCGCCTCGAGCATTTCGCCTTCGGCATTGGCACCCAGCTTGCGAGGCAACTGGAACAGTTGCAGGCCCTCGGCAAGGGTGATGGTGTCCATTTTTTGACCCGGACGGAGTCCCGCGAAGCGGGGCTTTTCCTCATCGTCGCGCGTGCCGATCTGCACGAACGGCCCAAAGCGTCCCATACGAACCGAGACCGGCTTGCCGCTCACCGGATCAACGCCGAGCTCGCGTGCTTGTGCAGCTTCGTCGCGGGAGACGTTCTTTTCCGTGTGATCGATCAGATCGACGAACGGTTGCCAAAACTTCTGCAGCGGTTCCGTCCAAGGCTCCTCACCACGCGAGACGGCGTCGAGCTCGTCTTCCATCGCGGCCGTGAAGCCGTAGTCGACGTATTTGCTGAAATGCGTGCTGAGAAAATTATTGACGATCTTGCCGATGTCGGTGGCGATGAATCGCCGACCATCCATATCGACGTATTCGCGATCTTTCAAAGTCGAGATGATCGAGGCATAGGTCGAGGGTCGGCCAATGCCATGTTCTTCGAGCGCCTTGACGAGGGAGGCTTCCGAATAGCGCGGCGGCGGTTCCGTGAAATGTTGTGTGCCGCGCAAGCTCACGAGATCGACGATGTCACCCTCGTTCATCGCAGGCAGGATGCGATCGTCGTCATCGTCGGCAGCGTCGTCCTGACCTTCGAGATAAACGGCGATGAAGCCCGGTTTAACCAAGGTCGAACCGTTAGCGCGAAACAGATTTCGATCCACGCCTTCTTTGCCGGCCAACAAGTCGATGGCGACCGTATCAAAAACCGCATGCGTCATTTGGCAAGCAACCGCTCGCTTCCAGATGAGTGCATACAGCTTCTGTAGGTCGGAATCGATGCGCCCTTCGAGCATCTGCGGTAATACGGCCGCCGAGGTTGGACGAATGGCTTCGTGCGCCTCTTGCGCATTACGAGATTTATTTTTGAAGAAGCGGGCCGCCTCCGGCAGCGCTTCGGCGCCATACACCTTGCCGATGACTTGGCGAATTTCACCGATCGCCTCGTTGGCGAGGTTCACCGCATCGGTACGCATATAGGTGATGAGACCGACGGCGCCTTCGCCGTAATCCACACCTTCATAAAGCTGTTGTGCAAGACGCATCGTACGTTGCGCCGAGTAACCGAGCTTGCGCGCCGCTTCCTGTTGTAGCGTCGAGGTGGTGAATGGCGGTGCAGGATGGCGGTTACGTTGTTTGCGCTCGATGCTGATGACACGCAACTTGCCAGGCGGTTCGAGATGCGCGGTCTCTCCTTCCGCCGCCGGCTTTGCTTGACCCGCGCCCGTCGCCGCCAGCAATACTCGCTCGACTTCGCTAGCCGCTTTTTCATCGCCAAAAGAAAACTGCTCGACCTTACGTCCAGCGAACTCGACGAGTTTCAACGGAAAGCTTTGCTCGCTGCGCAGCCCTTGCGCGTCGAGCGTCCAATACTCGCGCGGAACGAACGCCTGAATCTCGGCTTCTCGCTCGCAAATCATGCGCAAAGCGGGGCTTTGCACGCGGCCGGCAGATAGACCGCGACGGACTTTCTTCCACAGCAGCGGCGAGAGATTGAAGCCGACGAGGTAGTCGAGTGCGCGTCGTGCTTGTTGTGCGTTGACGAGATCCAGCGACAGGTCGCGCGGCTCTTCGATCGCCTGACGCACGGCATTCTTGGTGATTTCGTAGAACGCAACGCGATGTACGGTTTTGCCCTCGAGGGCGCCACGATCGTTCAATAGTTCACGCAAGTGCCACGAAATCGCTTCGCCCTCGCGATCCGGGTCGGTAGCGAGATACAGTGACTTGGCTTTCTTCAGCGCTTTCGAGATCGCTTCGACGTGACGTTCGTTACGTTCGATCACGTCGTACTTCATGGCGAATTGCCGCGAGGGATCTACCGCACCTTCCTTAGGGACGAGATCGCGGACGTGACCGTAGGACGCGAGCACCTCAAAGTCGTTGCCGAGGTATTTTTTGATGGTTTTGGCTTTCGCCGGCGATTCGACGATGACGAGATTCTGGGCCATTTCTTCCGTGGACTTTTTTGAGACGGTGTCGCCGTCGGTCAGTGGGGCCGTTCCGGCGGCAGATCGAACACGAGATCTTCCATGCGTGAGCAGGCGAGTTCCTGTCCGGGTTGGCTCGAGAGCACCATCAGCACGACCCACTTGAGTTGGTCGACATCGAGTTCCGTGCCATCGAGCGCGAGCAAACGCTCGATGACGATTTCACGTTGTTGAGCCGAGAGGATGCCGGTGCGTTCGAGCTCGAAGAGATAGCCCCGACACTCCGCCGGAAGATGAGTTCGTTCGGCGTCGGTGTAGACGCGCAAGGCCCGGGGGCCCGTGTCGCGCAGCTCGGGTCGATCTCGCTCGCAAGCGAGGTCCGCTAGCCAATCGAGCGCCCGCTCGACGCTCGCGCCGTCGAACCCTGCCTGTTCGAGGTCCTGCGCGAGCGCGTCGCGCTCGGGTACCTCTGGGTCGTCAGCCAGCATGTAGCGGTCGAACACATAAATAAGGATGTCCAGAACGCTGCCGGTGTCGGGGGTTTGGGTCATGAATTCGGGGGTCAGGGCAGTTTTGGGTTAAAGACGAAAGTACCGGCCGCGGGCGTCGGATGCGGCACGCCCCTGAAGTTCCAGGGTGAGGAGCAGGGACGCTACAGATGTGCTGGAGAGGCCGGTGCTCGCGATGAGCGCATCGAGGCTCGTAGGCTCGAAGCCGAGCGCATCTAACAGGATTTCGGAGGGGTTGTCCAACCGCGGGGCCGCTTCAGAGGGGGGGTCTGGGGGGTTGAGGGTATCTCCAGCCAATTGATTTAATGAGATATTTTTAAGTTCGGACAGAACGTCATCAGCGCATTCGACCAGGGTCGCCCCCTGACGGAGCAGCTGGTGGCAACCGCGGGAGAGGGGGCTGTGGATGGACCCGGGGATCGCGAAGACCTCCCGGCCCTGTTCCGCAGCGTATCGGGCGGTGACCAGCGAGCCGCTACGGGCGGCCGCTTCCACAACGAGGACCCCGACCGACAAGCCGCTGATCAGGCGGTTTCGGCGAGGAAAGTGCGAGGCGAGTGGCGGCGTTCCAGGCGGAAACTCACTGACGAGAGCCCCGCAGCTCGCGATCTCGGTGGCGAGGTCGGCATGCCGCTCCGGGTAGGTACGGTCGAGACCACAGGCGCAGACCGCCACCGTTTTGCCGCGCGCGAGTAGGGCGGCGCGATGCCCGGCGGCGTCGATGCCGAGAGCAAGACCGCTCGTGACCACCAACCCCAGCGAGGCGAAGTGAAACGCGAAGTCACGGGCTGTTCGCGCACCCATTGCCGTCGGATGGCGACTGCCAATCACGGCCAGTTGCGGGGTGGCGAGCACCGTTGCATCGCCTCGCACGAACAGGACCGCTGGGGGGTGATCGATTGTCATTAATAAAGAGGGATAGAGTGGGTCACCGGCTGCGACGAGTCGCAGCGCATGCTGTTCGATCGAGGCCAGATCACCTTCGATGGGCTGATCGTCCGGATTCGAGAGAGCTTTTTGTGTGGAGATCGGCCAGCCGAGCTGACGCCAAAGCGAGGATGGCGCTCGACGCGCTTCGTCGACTGAGTGGATGCCAGCCGCGTGCGCGGCGAGCAAACGATGAGCGTTGATACCGGGCAGCCGTGCCCAACGACAGAGATCAGCGAGATCGGGGGTATGCATAGCGCGACCTTACGGACGCTCGCGCACAACGCCCCGCCGGATTTGTCGGCAATGCGCACTGATATACTGCCCCCATCACGAATAACCTTCGAGCGGAGTGACTCTGCATGGCCTTGTTACCGATACTGGAATTTCCCGACCCGCGACTGCGCACGCGAGCGGAACCCGTGACGACGTTCGATGCAGCGCTCTCAAAGCTGGTCGATGACATGTTCGAAACCATGTACGCGGCGCCTGGCATCGGTCTTGCCGCCTCGCAGGTGAACGTGCACCGTCGGTTGCTCGTGATGGATGTCACCGAAGATCACAGCGAGCCGCTGGTATTCATCAATCCCGAAATTCTCTCTCGTGAGGAAGTCGGTGTGATGCAGGAAGGGTGTCTGTCTGTGCCAGGCTTCTTCGATGATGTCGAGCGCGCTCAAAGAATCAAGGTTCGCGCACAAGATCGTCACGGCATCACCTTTGATAGGGAGTTGTCGGGTCTTGCTGCGGTTTGCCTGCAGCACGAGATGGACCATCTCGAGGGCAAGCTGTTCGTCGACTATCTGTCTGTTCTCAAGCGTGATCGCATACGGCGCAAGTTGGAGAAAACCCAACGTGATCGCACCGTTCGTGCGGGATCGGACAAGATCCCTGCCGGAGCCGGTGCGCGCTGACGCGCACCGAGCTTGTCCATGCGCGTCGCTTTTGCCGGGACACCGGCGTTCGCGTTGCCGCCCTTGGCGGCGCTCGCTGATTCTTCGCACGAGATCGTCGGTGTTCTGACTCAGCCTGATCGCCCCGCAGGGCGAGGTCGGAAGTTGACGCCGAGTCTGGTCAAAGAATTCGCCACGAGTCGTGGCTATGAAATCAGTCAGCCAGCGACTTTGCGCACCGAAGAGGGGCGCGAATCCTTGCGGCGATGGGCGCCCGATGTCCTCGTCGTGGTGGCTTACGGCCTCATATTGCCGACCGAGGCGCTGACGATTCCCACGCATGGATGCATCAACATCCACGCCTCACTATTGCCTCGTTGGCGCGGTGCAGCGCCTATTCAGCGAGCCATCCTTGAGGGTGATACCGAAACGGGCGTCACGATCATGCAGATGGATGCCGGTCTCGATACCGGCCCAATGTGGCTGCAGCGACGCGTCGCAATAGCCAATGAAGACGATGCCATTTCGCTGCAGGACAAGCTCGGCACACTCGGTGCTGCGGCTTTGCTCGAAACGCTCGAACTCGTCGCTGCCGGCAAGACGCAACCTCTCGTGCAACCGACCGAGGGCGCGAACTACGCGCGCAAGATCGACAAGAGTGAAGCGCGCATCGATTGGCGACACAGCGCGCTTGAAATTGATCGGCAGATTCGCGCCTTCAAGGCATGGCCGGTGGCCGAGACGACATGGCGCGGTGAAATTCTGCGTATCCATCGCGCTCACCCGATCGATGATACTGCGAGTGGTGAAGTTGCCCACGCGCCCGGCACTTGGGTCGCCACAGTCGATGGCGCTTTGCAGATCGCGTGTGGACAAGGTCGTCTTGTAATCACCGAACTTCAAAGATCGGGTAAGCGCAGCGTAACGGCTGCCGAGTTTCTCAATGGTATTCCAGGCGGATTCACCGCAGGGGCGGAGCAGTTTTCATGAAGTCTGAGTTAGCCCCCGGCGCAGCGACGCTCGCTGCGGCAGTTCGCGCCGTGAGTGCGGTTGCCCATGACGGTCGTTCAGCTGATGTGGCCTTGCTCGAGGCAGAGTCTCGTCAGGATCGTTCTGCTGTTCGCGCTATTGCCCTGGGAACTTTGCGTTGGTATCTACGGCTCGCTCCAGCGATGGCGAGCCTGATTGCACGTCCTGCTGCCGATATCGATCCGCAGTTACGCGCCTTGTTGGTCACCGCGGCTCATCAAATCGAGCATTCGCGCGGTGCACCGGAAGTGAGCGTGCATTTGGCCGTGGATGCCGCCAGAGCACTCGGCTTACAGCGCGCCACCGGTTTCGTGAACGCCGTCTTGCGGCGTTTCGTCCGTGAGCGCGAATCTTTGTTGGCCGCAGTCGATGCGGATACTGCAACCCGGCATGCCCATGCCGAATGGTTCGTGAAGAGCGTGAGCAGCGCGTGGCCAGAGGCAGCCGAGGCAATTTTCATCGCCAACAATCGACATCCGCCGATGACGCTGCGCGTAGCGCCGTTTTCAGCTGATGCACGCGAAGAATACCGTCGCGAGCTCGCGAGCCTCGGGAGATCTGCGCACGCGGTCGAATGGTCCGCAGAGGCACTGCAACTTGAGCATGCAGTGTCGGTGTCGTCTTTGCCCGGCTTCGAGAGTGGGCGTGTGTCGGTGCAAGATGCCGGGGCGCAGTTGGCTGCGCACTTGCTCGATCTCAGTCCTGGTCAGCGTGTTCTCGATGCCTGTGCGGCGCCAGGCGGCAAGACCGCGCATATTTTGCAGTTACAACCTGAC
>JACCDZ010120986.1_pt1 | contig 105703 bp, 107 predicted proteins | sample 7449551 | NCBI WGS metagenome assembly JACCDZ01 (sample SAMN15323452, study PRJNA562643) | freshwater metagenome | isolation source: river surface water | place: USA:Blue River Watershed | collected 2017-08-18
GCAATCTTTCTTAGGATACGGCGCATGATTTTACCTGAACGAGTTTTCGGCAAAGCAGGCGCCCAATGCAGTGCATCAGGGGTAGCCACTGGCCCAAGCACTTTACGCACCCAGCTCACCAACTCCTTGCGTAGCTCCTCAGATTCCGCCACATCGGCTTGCAAGGTGACAAAAGTACAAATCCCTTGACCTTTAATGTCATGTGGCATACCAACAACTGCCGCTTCAGCCACTGCTTCATGTGCAACCAATGCACTTTCAATCTCGGCTGTCCCTAAACGATGACCTGAAATGTTCAGTACATCATCAACACGCCCAGTGATCCAGTAATAGCCATCGGCATCACGGCGTGCACCATCACCAGTAAAATAATAGCCTTTAAAAGTTGAGAAATAAGCTTCAATAAAGCGCTCTGGATCGCCCCAAATGGTTCTCATTTGGCCCGGCCATGAGTCTTTAATGACCAAATTACCTTCTGTTGCTCCGTCCAATTCATTTCCTTCGCCATCGACTAACGCAGGTTGTACTCCAAAGAATGGACGTGTTGCTGAACCCGGTTTGAGTGCAGTTGCACCCGGCAATGGTGAAATTAAAATACCACCTGTTTCTGTTTGCCACCATGTGTCGACAATTGGACAACGGCCTTCACCTACGACCTCGTGATACCAATTCCATGCTTCAGGGTTAATTGGTTCACCGACTGAACCCAGCAAACGTAAACTACTCCGATCACTTTCACGCACATAGGCATCGCCTTCACGCATCATGGCGCGAATTGCAGTTGGTGCAGTATATAAAATCGTGATGTTATGTTTATCAATCACATGACCAATACGTGCCCAAGTTGGATATTGTGGAATTCCCTCGAACATGACCGTAGTAGTGGCATTACTCAACGGACCATAAAGTAAATAACTGTGTCCCGTAATCCAGCCTACATCTGCAGTACACCAATACACATCATCTTCTTTGAGATCAAAGACTTCTCTAAAAGTAGTGTTGACATAAACCAAATAGCCACCTGTGGTATGTAACACGCCTTTCGGTTTTCCTGTTGAACCCGAGGTGTACAGAATGAAGAGCGGATCTTCTGCTTTCATCGGTTCTGGTGGACAGTGTTCATTTACTTCCATAATCGCAAGGTGATACCAAACGTCACGCTCAGCATTGAACTGAATCGGATTCCCTGTACGATGCACCACAATCACATTTTCGACACTACTTGTGCCATCAATTTCTAAGGCTGCATCTACATTTTCTTTCAGTGGAATAAGCTTACCGCCGCGCATGCCCGCATCCGCAGTAATCACTAATTTTGCTTGACTATCTTCGATACGGCTAGCCAATGAGTCTGGTGAGAACCCACCAAACACCACACAATGCACAGCACCAATTCGCGCACAGGCCAACATGGCAATCGCTGCCTCAGGCACCATTGGCATATATAGCACCACACGATCACCCTTGCGAATGCCTTGTTTTTTTAGCACATTGGCAAAACGACAGACTTCATCGTGTAGTTCAGAAAATGAAATGATTTTATGACGTGAAGGATGATCACCTTCCCAGATAATCGCAGGCTTTAAAGGATTATCTTTAAGATGACGATCTAAACAGTTGGCTGAAACATTCAGTTCACCATCGGCGAACCACTCAATTTTGAAATTATCTGCGTTAAAACTTGTATTTTTAACCTGTGTGAATGGTTTGATCCAATCAATATTTTTTGCTTCCTGTGCCCAAAATACTTCGGGTTGCTCAATTGAATCCTGATAACGTTTGAAATAGTCTGCTTCCGAGATTCTTGCCATTTCTTTGAATTTATCAGGCACTGGGTAGATTTCTTTCATAGCTAACTTCCTTTGTTTTTTATTTCATACCTTAGATATACACATCTATTTTTTCGGGTATATTTTGTTTTCTCTTGCAGTATGGTCATCATTTACAATAGCAAACAATGCGGCTTTGGTCGTAAGAATGTTATGCTTTAGCAACCAAATTTTTTTCAAAAATTTACTCAAAATAATTTAAATTTGAACTGCTTGTCTATGCTTTTTACTTTTAAAATAAGTGATTATTTTGATCATTGCTAAGACCTTAAAAGATTTAATAATCAAAAAATAGGAATTCATCATGTTCGATCAAACACGATCTGCCCCAATTCAGCCTCAATACGATCATCCTTTATCTGCTAAAGGACGTTTTAATCGCTTAAGCTATCTAGGTTGGTATGGTTTGTTGAGTGTCAGTTGGACGGTTCTTTTCATTCTTATTGCCACAATTTCGGCGAGTCTAAGTGTAAATAATGTAGAGATTCATGAACCAATCTTATCTGCATTTTCAGGAATCGGAGGAATTGCGCTGATTGCACTATGGTTTGCTGGTTTTTATTTTCAGATCATTTTTTTAATCCGACGTTTACATGATTTGAATAAAACAGGGTGGTTATGTCTATTATTACTGGTGCCAATCCTTCAATTCTTTTTTACACTTTATGTCTTATTTGCAGCAGGCACACCTCATCGCAATGATTATGGCGATGTCCGCCCATCCACCACATGGGAAAAACTATTTGCATGGATCATGATTATATTCAGTTTAATGATGATATTTGGCATGTTTATCTTTAGCTATTATTTTGCTAGCCCTGACTTTTGGGGTACACCAACTCAGATCTTACAAAATACAACTGAGTATTTTTAATACTTTATCGAACAGCCAAATTTGAACTACTCAATAAATAAAACCGTTACGGAATTTATCATGCATGATCAGCATAAATTCATTATGATAGCTCCCCTAATAAATTCCTTACGTTGCGAAATAGAGATTTTCCCGTGGCAAATGAGCAAACGACATTAACTGAGGTCGCTAAAGATACTGGTGAATTGATTCATCAAGCAGGTGCAAAAACCACGCAAACGGTATTGGCACATACTGAAAAATATCATGATGCCTATACAACAATCGATAAAATTATGGATAGCTTTTGGGAGCGTGTACCCTATATCTGTATTGCGATCACAGTATTTGTCATTTTTTGGCTACTGACTAAGTTATTTAAATTCTTTATTCACAAAACTTTGGAAAACCGTAGCTACACCCGACAAAACTTGGTATTAGTGCTCAACCGTGTCGGAAGCACTTTTATTCTATTCTTTGGTTTTTTAATTGGATTGGTCATCGCTATTCCAGGTTTCACCCCAAGCCAGTTAATCGGAGCATTGGGAATCGGTTCTGTTGCAATCGGTTTCGCTTTCAAAGATATTTTCCAAAACTTGCTATCAGGTATCTTAATTTTACTCAGTGAACCTTTCCGCATCGGCGATGATATTGTTGTGAATGGTTTTGAAGGTAATGTTGAAGATATCCAAATTCGCGCAACCTTTTTACGCTCACCTGATGGTCGCCGTATCGTGATTCCAAATGCCACGGTGTATACCAGTGCCGTGACAGTGAACAATGCCTACCAGCGCCGCCGTTGTGAGTTTATAGTGGGTATTGGCTATGAAGATGATATGCAGAAAGCAAAAAAAATCATTATGGATATTTTAGACCGTAATCTCAATGTACTGAGCCAACCCGGTTTCTCGGTCAATGTCACCGCACTTGCAGATTTCTCGATTAATTTAACCGTCCGTTGGTGGGTAAATACCACAGAAACCACCACATCTGCATCAATTAGTGAAATTCAAGAACTGGTTGTAACAGCCTTCGATGAAAAAGGAATTTCGATTCCTTACCCAGTACAAGAAGTCAAAGTGTATCGTGGTGATCAATCTGATAATACAGAGAACTTAGATAAATAATCGCCCTAAAATATGTGATACTGCCGTTTCAGTTCGTAAAATTCGGTTGCCTAAGCTCATCGCTTGGCAGCCGTTTTTTATGAGCAGATCGACCTCATACGGAATAAATCCACCTTCTGGGCCAACAATTAAGTGACATGAATGTTGAATCGCATAAGGCATCTGCTGTTCTGCATAAGGGTGTGCGACATAAGCAGGTTTCTGATCCGAAATAAATGTAGGCAAAACATCTTCAACAAAAGGTTTAAAGCGTTTATACAATTGAATTTCAGGTGCAATCGTGTCGCCTGCTTGCTCTAAACCTAAAGTCACATAATCATCGAGTTGCTGTAAAAATGGGCTTTGCCAATAGCTTTTATCCACTCGATAACTATGAATCAAACTGATCCGTTCCACACCTAAAGTCACCGCATCCATGATGATACGGCGTAACACTTTAGGACGTGGCAAAGCAAGAATTAAATGCACAGGTAACTTTGCTGGGATTGCTTCAACCTGAATTGGTCTTATGCGAATCTGTTGCTCAGAAACAGATATTACTTCCGTAAGATAGCGTTGACCATTACGCACGCCGACTTTTAAAGTATCACCACAATTCAACTGAATATGCTGTTGTAAATGTTGGAGTTGACGTTTATTTTCAATCTGCCAGATATTATCTGTTGTCGTGATTTGATTAGGTTCAAGTAAAACAATATTCATGACAAAACTTTAAATTCTAAATAATGATCAATCAATTGAATATGCTTTTGGAGTGAGCCTTTATTTCTTTGTAGAACCAATTCAGCCTGTTCAATCAATTGCTGAGCCTGTATTGGGTCATCTAAACAACTCAAAAGTTGCTGTACCACTTGTACAGCATCTGTTCCAATCAAAATTCCGTGTTCCGCTACAAACTCATCTACGATACTTTGGAAATTAAAATAGCGTGGGCCAATCACAGTCGGTACATCTAAAACCATCGGTTCTAAAATATTATGTCCGCCACCTGGCTCATTCAATGAACCACCAACAAAACAAGCTTGGCTGAGTGCATACCACAGCCACATTTCGCCCATACTGTCGGCAAGGAAAACCTGTGTATCAGTTTGAATTGGCTGTTTAAGACTACGGCGTTGCGTATTTAAATTTAAACTCTGGCAAATTTTATACACCTCATCAAAGCGCTCTGGATGACGCGGTACCACAATACAGAGCAAATTTGGATTTGAATTTAAATGTGGTTGTAATTGTCTTAATAAATTTTCTTCTTCAGGTGAATGGGTGCTAGCTAAGGTAATCACCTGACGATCTAGCAATTGCCAATGTTGTTTTAACTGTTCCGCCTGCTGGATATAGTGTTGTGGTGCTGCAATATCAAACTTGATATTACCCACCACCTGACTTTTAGCTTGATCTAGCCCCAAATCCATATAACGCTGTTGTGTCGCGATGTCCTGAGCTAACAACCATGTGAGTTGCTGCAACATCGGCTGTGTTAAACGGCGAACTTTGCCATAACCTTTCGCTGATTTTGCTGAAAGACGAGCATTCAATAAGATACATGGGATTTGTTGCTGTTTCGCTTGGGCAATTAAGTTTGGCCAAATTTCAGTTTCCACTAGAGCAAGAAGTTTCGGTTGATACAACTCAAAAAATTGTTTCAGTAATGGTTTTTGATCAACAGGCAAATAGACCGCCTGAAAAAGTGTCGGATATTTTTCGGAAAATAAACTCTTGGCTCTGGCTTGTCCTGTCTTGGTGGTATTGGTCACTAAAACGGAATGTCCAAGTTTTAGATAGTGCTCAATCAAAGGTTGAGCAGCATTCGTTTCTCCAACCGATACCACATGAAACCAAATCGTATTTAAATTTTTAGGGGGTTGAAATGGTCCAAAACGCTCTAGACACTCTTGCTGAAATAGTGCATCACTTTCAGCCCGTTGTTTAATTTTCCAACGGTATAAAGGCTTGAGACATATCAGTAAAAAGTTATACCAAAATGGTGTTTGCTGTACTGCGTTTTGCTGCGCCATCCTAGACCATAATTTAGAATTTGATTTCAGCTCATTATGCGGAAGTTTCATATGCATTGACAATTGATTATTGTATGTTGCACTTTGATTAAATATTTCTTTATAAAGAAAAATGATATCTTAGAACAAAGAATAATCCATTTTGAGAAAAACAATGCAACCTGATTGGTTCAAACAAATAAGGCAACCTTCTGATGAAACAACACAAGAATATCTACCCCGTCATCCATTTAAAATTATTCTCCCTTTTTTAATTCTAGCGTTACTGTGCTGCTTATGGGCGCTTCTAGCCAGTCACTTAGGCGCATTAATGAAAGCCAGTTTTTTTACTTGTAGTTCCCTTTATTATTGGCGCACTGATTGTATATATCCAGAATTACCGAAAGACTGTTTAATTTATACAAGGTTTTAAAGTGATTATTATTTTCCTCGTTTTGATCTTCGATATACCTCGTTTGAATTGACACCAATCAATGATCAGCAAAGTAAGTCTTAAAAGTAAAAAAATCAAGCGGCTAATGGTCCGCTTGATCTTTCATCTGAGTTCAGTCCAGATTATTTTTATCCAGCACAGGTTGCTTAGGCTTCCAACTATTCAAAGGTAGGATAATCGGTATAACCTTCTGCACCTGCACCATATAAAGTATCGAATTGAACCTGATTTAAAGGCAAATTATGTTCCAAACGTTCTAATAGATCTGGATTGGCAATATAAGCTAATCCAAAAGCCACAGCATCTGCTTGCTTAGTTTCTAAAATCTGTTTTGCTGATGCTGGTGTTAATTTCTCGTTAGCAATCCACACCCCTTTGAATTTAGGGCGGAGTTGCGGCTGTAAACTATCTTCCGCTTCATATTCACGGGTAAAGATAAAGGCCACATTGCGCTGATCAAGTTGTTCAACCACATAACCAAAAGTCGCGAGTGGATTATCATCACCCATGTCATGTGAATCACCACGCGGTGCCAAATGCACACCCACCCGACCTGCACCCCATACCTCAATAAAGGCATCCACAATTTGCAACAACAAGCGCGCGCGGTTTTCAATTGAACCACCATACTCATCATCACGAATATTGGTGCTACTTTGCAGGAACTGATCGATCAGGTAACCATTGGCTGCATGCAACTCAACACCATCAAAACCTGCTACTTTCGCTAACTCAGCCGCATGTTTATATTGTGCGACGATTTCTTGGATTTCTTCATGCGATAAAGCACGAGGTGTAACGAAAGGACGTTTTGGACGCAGTAAACTCACTTCACCCGCAGGTTGAATCGCACTTGGTGCAACTGGAATATCACCATCTAATAAGTCAGGATGTGAAATACGACCGACATGCCATAGCTGAACCACAATCTTTGAACCTTGCGCATGCACTGCTTCAACAATTTTGTTCCACGCCTGAGCTTGTTCTTGTGACCATAAGCCTGGCGTATTGGCGTAGCCAGCAGCTTTCGGACTAATCACCGTCGCTTCAGTGATAATTAAGCCCGCATTGGCACGTTGTTGATAGTATTCCACCATTAAATCATTTGGAATACGCTCAACACCACTACGAGCTCTCGTCAAAGGTGATAAAACCAAACGGTTTTTAATCGTAAAATCACCCACTTGTAATGCAGAATTTAGTTCAGCCATGATCGCCTCAATTTACACTTATTCAGTTAAAGTGTTTGTTTTAAATGTTCGATATATTGCTGAATCAAAGCTTCATTTCTGGTGAAATAGGACCACTGCCCATATTTCTCAACTTGAATCAAACCTGCCTGCTGTAACACAGACAAATGATTTGACATGGTTGATTGTGCAACTTTGCCAAGACGTTCAATATGACCTGCACATACGCCTCGTTCAAAACTGCCACCACATTCCTGCACCGGTAAAAATTGCTCAGGCTCTTTCAACCACTGCAAAATCTGTCGGCGTAATGGATTGGCTAAGGCTTTGCTAATAATATCAATATCCATAGACTCACCATGTTGATCAAGCGGCAAAACTTTGTTCAGCACCTAAACCCAGTATATCGTATTTTTTAAATATTAATATCTGTTTTTTTCGATATTAATATCCTATTTTTTCGATTAACTAAACAATGCTGAACCAAGCCACTTTGATATACTTGTTTTCATTGAATAAAGTCTCCATCCGCTCAGGAATAGGAGACTTTTTCTCACACTTTAAATTCGAGTATTCCCTCTCCTGACAGGAGAAGACTAGGGAGAGGGAAGAGATTTATAGACCTTGCTTTAAACTTGCTTCAATGAACTTATCCAAATCACCATCAAGCACGGCTTTGGTGTTTGAATTTTCAATCCCTGTACGCAAATCTTTAATACGTGAATCATCTAGGACATAAGAACGAATCTGACTACCCCAACCAATATCTGACTTCGAGTCTTCCAATGCTTGAGCTGCTTCATTACGTTTGCTCATCTCTAACTCATAGAGTTTGGCACGTAACTGTTTCCATGCATGGTCACGGTTCGCATGCTGTGAACGTTGGTTCTGACATGCCACCACGATACCTGTTGGTGCGTGAGTGAGACGAACTGCCGAATCGGTTTTGTTAATGTGCTGACCACCCGCACCCGAAGCACGATAAGTATCGGTACGGACATCCGATGGATTAATATCAATTTCGATATTGTCATCAATCTCTGGCGATACGAATACAGCCGAGAATGAGGTATGACGGTTGTTATTACTATCAAATGGTGACTTACGTACTAAACGGTGTACGCCACTTTCGGTACGTAACCAGCCATAAGCAAACTCGCCATCGACACGGATGGTTGCGGATTTAATGCCTGCCACGTCACCATCAGACACTTCCATCAATTCAGCTTTAAAGCCATGACGTTCGATCCAACGCAGATACATCCGCAGTAACATCGATGCCCAGTCTTGTGCTTCCGTACCACCAGAACCTGATTGGATTTCAAGGAAACATGGATTTGGATCCATTGGATTACTAAACATGCGGCGGAATTCTAGGTTACCTAAAGCCTGTTCAGCACTATCAAGTTCAGCCTGAACATCTTCTAGTAAAGTTTCATCATCGGCCTCTACAGCCAAATCAAGCATCGCTTTAGCATCATCTAGCTGCTCTGCAAGACGATCAAACACACCTAAAGTATTTTCCAAACTGCCCTTTTCTTTCGCAATCGCTTGCGCACGACTCTGATCATTCCAAATCGTTGGGTCTTCTAGTTCTCTCAATACTTCTTCTAAACGCTCAGCCTTTAGATCGTAGTCAAAGATACCCCCGTAGTGTCTGGCTACGATCAGATAAATCTTTCAATTGGTTTAAATACGGATTAATTTCCACGCGAATTTTCTCACAGCCTTTTTTAATCAATTTGCCATTTTAACATAACTATTTTCAGGACACAGCCGTGTCTTTTTTATGAGAATATAAGGCAAAAATACCCTTCAACTTGATTTCTGTTAGACATATTTGCTAATAAAAATTTGCAAAAAACACACCAAAGCCATCTAGATAAACAATTTATCTAGCCGTTTTAACAAAAGCTCACATTTATATTAAACAATAAATATCAAATAGATACATCCAATAACTTACAAAAAAACCACATTGCTACAGTTTGGTTACGTTCTCAAGATTGACTCGCGGTTTTTTTCTACTAAACTAAAAATGTAACAAAAAATGTAATCACTTATAAATTGGTATATTATCTCAAAAAGGGGTTAACCATGAAAAAATTAGCAATTACATCTGCACTGTTATCTGCATTGGCAATCACAGGCACTGCGCACGCATACCAAGCTGAAGTAGGCGGCACCTATGCATATACTGATATTGATAATGGTGATTCAGCAAACACTTTCGCTGTTGATGGTGCCTATTATTTCAAACCAGTACAAGTTCGCAATTCACCATTAAATGAAGCTGCATTTTTAGATCGTGCTAGCAATATCAATGCCGACCTAAGTAATACAGATTTTGATGATGTTGATGTTACGACTTTTAATGTCGGTGTTGAGTACTTTGTTCCAAACTCAGATTTTTATTTAAATGGTCGTGTTGGCTTAGTTGATACTGATGCTGGCGATGCAACCACTTATGCCGCAGAAGTTGGTTACTTGCCTGTGACTGGCTTTTTAATTGCTGCTGGTTTAGCAGGTGAAGACGTGGATGGCGGTGATAACGAAGTTGATCCGACCCTACGTGCAAAATACGTTACTCAAGTAGGCCAATATGATATCAACCTTGAAGCGAACGCTCGTTTTGGTGATGACAATTTCTATGGTCTTGGCGGTGACTTGTACCTAGACAAAACATTCAGCGTTGGTGTTGGTTACACAGGTAGTGATGCTGATGGCGTTGATGACGACGTTTTTGATATCCGTGCGAAAAAGTTCCTCAATCAACAAGTGAGCCTAGAAGGTTCTATCGGTTTTGCTGATGAAGCCAATATATATGGCGTACGTGCTGCATACCGCTTCTAACGCATAACTGATCTCTAAGAAAGAGATAAAAACAGATGCCCTGTAAATATTTACAGGGCATTTTTGCTTTAAATGTAAAGTATAGGACCGTTAATGATGCGGACTCTTATTGAGATAAATGCACAATTTGTAATTGCAGACTCGTATTGCCATTAAAAACGTTACGTTCCAATGTATAAACGAGATCAACATGACCCAGCATCGGATTGAACTCAAAACGGTCTGCCGCATTAAAAACGATTGCATCGATAATTTGCTGTCCTAAAGATACTTTCAGTTTTAAATGCTGATCTTTAAGCCAGCGATAATCCATCACTTTAAATCTTCCCTCAAATTGGGGAATTGGAAATTTTTGTCCCCAAGGACCTAGCCGATCAATCCAGTCTAGCGTTTCAAGATGTAAACTAGCATCAGTTAACTCACCATCTGTCCATAGAGTCGCTTGGAATAAATTTTCATCCATTTCAGCAATTGATTGAATAAAAACTGTTTTAAATTCATCAAAATTATCTTTTTTTAAGGTCAAACCTGCTGCTGCGGCATGACCACCCAAATGACTGACCAAATGGGGGTATTGTTCCGCCACCTGTTCAATGCTGTCGCGAATATGAATACCTTCAATCGAACGTGCAGAGCCTTTAATATGTATCCCATCTTCATCAGGAGCAAATACTAAACTTGGTCGGTGAAACTGTTCCTTTAGACGCCCAGCTACAATCCCTATTACCCCTTGATGCCACTGTTCATCAAACATCACCAATGCGGCAGGTAAAGAATCTGCTTGTAGCTGTACATGCTGTAATGCACTGATCGCTTGCTGTTTCATCTCAGCTTCAACTTGACGACGTTCTACATTCAGTTGATTGAGCTGCTGTGCAATTGGATAGGCTGTTTCTAGATCTGGAGCCAATAAACACTCAATACCTATTCGCATGCTCTCCATACGACCAGCCGCATTAATTCGAGGGCCGATCACGAAACCTAAATCTTGAGCGCGTAAACTTGCAGCGTCTCGTTTTGCGATATCCAATAACGCTAAAATTCCTGCACGACATTGATATTGCTGAATTCGTTTTAAGCCAGCATCCACTAAAATACGGTTATTATAATCAAGCGATGCAACATCAGCATAAGTTCCCAACGCAACCAAATCTAAATACTGAGTGACTTTACTGGTACTTTTTCCCTGCTGAGCGCGATGCGATGACAACTTTGCTAGCACATAAAATGCCACCCCAACCCCAGCCAATGCTTTGCTTGGAAAGTCACAGCCCAACTGGTTAGGATTCACCACCGCCTCTGCGGATGGAGTTGGTTTGGTGGTCAGGTGGTGGTCGGTAATAATAACCTGCATCCCCAACGCCTGTGCGGTTTCAACACCTGCATGACTCGATATACCATTATCTACAGTAATCAAAAGATCTGGCTGATAGCTTTGCTTTGCCAACTCAGCAATTTTAGGGGTTAAGCCATAACCGTACTTAAAGCGATCAGGCACTAAATATTCAACGTTCGCCCCCATTTCTTTAAGAACTAAGATCATCAATGCAGTACTGGTCGCACCATCGGCATCATAATCGCCAATAATGACAATCTTTTGCTGCTGATCAATCGCCTGATCGATCAGTTCAACCGCCGTGTCCAATCCCTTGAGACTGGGTGGAAGCAGATGCTTGAGTTTAAGCTCAAGTTCCTGTTCAGACTGAACGCCACGTCGTGCCAATATTTCAGCAATAAACGTAGGCACGCCCTGAAATTGTTCAGGGCGTGTCAAAAATGGTCTTGGTTGAATTTGAATCATGGTCGTTTATGGCATCAAGCGTTGAATAATCCAAAGTCCATTTTGTTTTTCATAACTTAAACGGTCATGTAAACGGTTTGGTCGTCCTTGCCAGAATTCATAATAATCTGCATTTAAGCGATAACCACCCCAAAATTCGGGTTTATCCAACTCCGCTCCATGTACTTGGTTTTGTAAGTTTTGAAAACGCTGTTGTAATAACTCACGGCTTTCAATGACACCACTTTGTGGCGTACTAATATGTGCTGCAATCTGACTGTCACGTGGACGCTTATGGTAATAATCCGTCGATTCCTGTTCTGAAATCTTGGAAACCTGACCACCGATACGTACCTGACGTTCTAAACTCGGCCAGTAAAATAAAAGTTCAGCATAAGGATTTTCCGCAAGGTCTAATCCTTTCTGACTATCATAATTGGTGTAAAAATCATAACCAGCTTCTGTTGCACCACGTAACAAAACGGTTCGGACGTGTGGGCGACCTTGAGTATTTGCTGTCGCCAAAGACATCGCATACGGTTCATGTAATTGAGCAGTGAGTGCATGATTGAACCAACTCAAGAATTGCTCATGGGGATTTACACTGATCTGGGATTCGTGTAACTCACCTTGTTCATAACTTAAACGAAGTTCACTCAGGTCTTTAATGACATCATTCATTATTACTCTCCTTTAAGCAGCTTGAGCATGAGCTCTGACTGCATCGGCTAAATGATTTGCGATGGCATCCACTTCCTGCTGTTGATCTCCTTCTACCATAACTCGAATCACAGGTTCAGTACCTGATTTACGAATCAAAATACGTCCACGCCCAGTCAATTGTTGTTCAGCTTTTTCAAATTCAGCAACAAGAGCAGGAACAGCATATGGATCAATCATATGCTGTAAACGAACATTGATTAACACCTGTGGAAATAATTCAAAGTCTGCAACTAATTCATGTAATGCTTTCTCTTGCTCAACCATCACCGTGAGCACTTGTAAGGCAGCAATAATCGCATCGCCTGTGGTGCTCTTATCCAATGTTAAGATATGACCTGAAGGTTCACCACCTGTGACCCAACCATTTTCTTCTAATGCCTGTAATACATAGCGGTCACCGACTTTTGCGCGTACAAAACCGACATCCGCTTTTTGTAATGCTAACTCAAGTGCCATATTACTCATGACTGTTCCAACAATACCTGCTGGTTTATTTTTGGCCTGAGTAGCAAGGATATACAGAATATGATCACCATCTACCAACTGACCATTTTTATCCACCATCACGACACGATCTGCATCACCATCAAACGCAATACCTAAATCGGCTTGGTGATCAACTACAGCCTTTTGTAGAAATTCAGGATGGGTTGATCCACAATTTTCATTGATATTTAAACCATCTGGTTCATTAAAAAGCGGGATTACTTTCGCACCTAGCTCTCTAAAAACTGAAGGACCAACGCTATATGCTGCACCGTTAGCACAATCCACTACAATTTTGAGATTACTAAGATCGAAGTGATATGGAAATGTTGATTTACAGAATTCGATGTATCGGCCATTTGCATCTTTTACACGAACACTTTTACCTAGGTTAGCCGTATCATCAATCACTAAATCTTTTTCTAATTCTTGATTGATCTCATTTTGTAAGGCATCTGGGAGTTTTTTGCCTTCACCTGAGAAAAATTTAATCCCATTATCAAAGTAAGGGTTATGTGATGCTGAAATCACAATACCTGCATGTGCATGCAAAGCACGTGTTAAATGCGCTATAGCAGGCGTTGGTAATGGTCCCAACAAATGCACATACACACCTGCTGCGTTTAAACCTGCTTGGAGAGCTGCTTCTAGAATATAACCTGATAAACGCGTATCTTTACCCATAACCACAATTGGTTTGTTTTTAGGACTATTTCTTTTTAATACTTTTCCTGCTGCAAATCCTAATTTTAATGCAAATTCAGGGGTAATCGGCATTTGTCCAAATTTGCCACGAATTCCATCAGTTCCAAAATAGCTCATTCTTTACTCGCTTTCTTATCTTTATATGACGTATCGTCATATCATTTTTCATCTGTTTTACTTTACACCAAAACAAAAAAACCGTCAGTGGACTGACGGTTTTTTTATTGCCAAAATTACTAAAGATCAACCTACACGATAGTTTGGTGCTTCTTTAGTAATCGTCACATCATGAACATGTGATTCAGACATGCCTGCCGAAGTAATTTTCACAAATTTTGCATTTTGACGAAGATCTTCAATCACAGATGAACCTGTATAGCCCATAGAAGAACGTAAACCACCCATCATTTGATGGATGATATTGCCCATTGGACCTTTATATGGAACACGACCTTCGATGCCTTCTGGGACCAACTTTTCAGCACCCGCTTTAGAGTCTTGGAAATAACGGTCAGCAGAACCTGTTGCTCCCGCCATTGCACCCAATGAACCCATACCACGATACGCTTTATAGTAACGACCTTGGAAGAATTCAACTTCACCTGGCGCTTCTTCAGTACCAGCAAGGAGTGAACCGACCATGATGGTGCTCGCACCTGCGCCAATCGCTTTCGCCATATCGCCAGAGAAACGAATACCGCCATCTGCGATCAATGGAATTTGATCTTTTAGTGCATTGGCAACACTATCAATTGCCGAAATTTGCGGCATACCAATACCTGCCACAATACGTGTCGTACAGATCGAACCAGGACCAATACCCACTTTAACGGCATCTGCACCTGCATCTAACAATGCTAAAGCTGCATCACCTGTTGCAATGTTTCCACCAATCACTTGAACTTGTGGATAATTTGTTTTTACCCAACGTACACGTTCAATTACACCCGCTGAGTGACCATGTGCCGTATCTACGACAATCACATCTACACCCGCATCGACTAATGCTTCCACGCGGCTTGGTGTTTCTACACCTGTACCGACCGCAGCACCCACACGTAAACGACCAAGGTCATCTTTACAGCTGCTTGGATAGCTTTCCGCTTTACGGAAGTCAGTGACTGTAATTAAACCTTTGAGTTCATTGTGTTCACCAACAACTAGAACTTTTTCAATACGATGCTTTTGTAGCAATGCTTGAATATTTTCTTTCGACTCACCTTCACGAACAGTCACTAAACGGTCTTGACCTGTCATGATATTGCTTACTGGTTGTTCAAGATTGGTTTCAAAACGAGTATCACGACCTGTGACAATACCCACAACTTTGCTATCTTTTACAACAGGTACACCGCTAATATTATTCGCTTGGGTAATTGCAATAAGTTCACGTACTGTCGTTTCAGGCGTTACTGTGATTGGGTCTTTCACCATTCCAGCTTCGAATTTTTTTACACGGCGTACTTCCGCAGCTTGTGCGGCGATATCCATGTTTTTATGCAAAATACCAATACCGCCATTTTGCGCCATTGCAATCGCCATACGAGACTCAGTAACCGTATCCATTGCAGCAGAAACTAGAGGGATATTCAGTTGAATTCCGCGAGTTAAACGTGTCTTTAAGGAGACATCTTTTGGGAGAACAGTTGAGTAGGCAGGAAGTAATAAGACATCATCGAAGGTTAACGCTTCTTGAACGATGGTCAGCATAACAATCTCACTGGTAATTTCCGTGAGCTATTATAAACAAATTTCGATGTGATTTTCATTTTCTATGATGAAAATAATTTGATAAGCGCGTAGAAACGCTTCACTACGACGTCTTATGCCATTTAAGCAACATTGATACAGTTAACAAACTTGATCATAATTCTCATTATTTTCTGAATCTTGTTGTTCAATATTAATCAATGGGATGAGATTGTGCGCAAGTCGTGCTTTATTACAATGATCATCCGCAATCTGAACCTCTTTACACGTTGAGCTTCGAATGGCGTAGATCGAACAACTGACTTGCTGTCCTACTTCTCCTTGTAATGCGATACATTTGACTTGAGCTTGGTTGGTACCTTTCATACAAGAATAAACGGCTGTGAGCGGTTCGACCATGTTTGCAGGCATCCGTTCTGCTTCAGCCCAATAAAAAGAAACACGATAATTTGCACAGCATGCACCACAACTCACGCATGCATCTGAGCTTGCAACTTGAGACAACATTTTTCTTAAAATTCTCGTTATCAAATTAATTTTTTGTAACTTGAATCCTAAGAAAAGTTGTTGATGAACACAATAGATTTATAGAGAAAATATTATGAATTCATTTAGGTAGGACAACTAAACACATACTCATTCATTAAATCTACGCCACATTCCAGACCCTCAATCCAGTCCAGAAACTGGTTGATCATCTCTTTTCCAACAAATGCGGTGCCATGCTGCGGCACAATCATGTCGAGGTCCATCTGGCGAACCATATTCACCCATAAACGGATGACCTTGTTGGAACACATATAACGCTGGTGGAAGCCTTTCATCTTCTTGATGTGAGCTTCAAAATCGACAATCGGCTGGCTGGCATCATCAACAATTGAGGCACCCATATCCCCTGAAAAAAGAATTTTGGCGACTGGATCATAAAACTGGAAGTTACCCACCGAATGCAAAAAGTGAGCAGGAATCGCTACGATTGCTGATTCACCTAAAGGAATCACTTGTCCAGTATCGGCAAGCTCAATTAAGCGATCCTCCCAATTCCCTTTCATTCGATCACTCATAAATGCTGAGTTTAGGTGCGGTAAAAAGCGTGCCCATAATTTAGATGCCACTACTTTCGCATCGGTATAAACTAACCAACGTGGCATCGAAGTAATAATATCGGGGTCTTGATGGGATGCCATCACATAATCCAAATTTTTCAATTTGGTATAGCGGTTTAACTCCATGGTTAAAGGAACATAGGTCAGATCACCACCTGGATCTAGAACCGCTGCACGATCGTGATCAATAATTAAAAATTGATTGGCTTGAATGCCTTCGCCCTTGACCAAACTGGTAAAACTAATGCATTTATGCGTACCATTATCAAATAGTATTTGCGATGTAGTCCGCTCAAAACTCATATCAACCCCATAAAATTTCTTTAAATATAAAATATTTTAATTCCTTAATAAAATAATGGGATTTTATTATTGTTTCAATCAAATATTGTACTTTTATCATAATTTATAAAAAAAGATCCATGCATAAATGATGGATCTTTTTTTTCGATTTAAATTTAATTAGAAGAAATAATGCTGTACCAAGGTTGAAATACCAACGACTAAGAAAATCGCAGCACCAATTTTATGAATAAGTGAAATTGGTAACTTATCAGCTAACTTATCGCCGATAAATACTGCTGGCGCATTCGCTAACATCATGCCAAGCGTTGTACCACACATGACCCAAAAAATACTGTCAAAACGTGCAGCTAAAGCAACTGTAGCAATTTGGGTTTTATCACCAATTTCAGCCAAGAAAAATAGAATAAAAGTTGCACCAAATACGCCGAATTTTTGCCATTTATTAATACTTTCAGTTTCATCCCCTAATTCATCAGGAATGAGCATCCAAATCGCCATACCAATAAAACCAAGTGCCAAAATCCATAATAGAATTTCAGGACTTAGGACAGTCGTAATCCATTGACCTAATACCGCAGAGATACCATGATTAATCGTGGTAGCCAGTAAAATTGCAATTAAAATCGGAACGGGTTTACGGAAACGTGCCGCGAGTAATAATGCCAGCAATTGCGTTTTATCGCCCATTTCAGCAAGGGCAACAATTGATGTGGAGATGAGGAATTCATACATAGTTGAATGCTCTGGCTAGCAAAATATACCGATGACCTACCCCTCCTGCTAGCCAAAATCAAGTAGATTGATGCAGAGTGGTAAATCAAAGGTCTTGCCAACAAAAGCACAGCTAAACAGCTGTTCTTGGTTCTTTGCTATGATGACCATGTTCTGTGGAACAATTATGTTGACCATCACCTCTTTACTTTGCGTAAAGAGCGGCTACTCCCCAATGAAGTGATATTAGTTTATCAAACTCTTTAAATTTTTTAAATCACTATGCCCAAAATTTTTGGTAACCCCAAATTAGCAAACGGGCAATCCCCAATAACAAAGCTAAATTCACACTCAAGCCAAAAAAACCAAAAATCCCCCAACCACTTGCACCACCAACATTTTGAGCTTGATATTCCATGCTAACCACAATTGTTGCAGCTAACACTTCCAAACCCATGACGATGTACATCACCCAATCTGATGCAAAATGTAGAAAATTGACCCACAAGCCCATTAATACAAAAATAATCAGTAATATCGGTAATACAACTCGATAAATGATTAACATCCTTGCTCCTTATTCCGAATAAATACTTCTTTCAACTATATTAATTTTAGACAAAAGCTTGCACAAATAAAGTCGATTTTTAATGCTATAAAATAGAAAACCTCGCATATGCGAGGTTTCCATCGTTGAAAAGTACTAGAGCAATAGGCTACGAATATCTTTTAAAAGCTTGGTCAACTTATTGGTAAAACGTGCTGCGTCAGCACCATTAATCACACGGTGGTCATAAGACAATGACAACGGCAACATTAAGCGCGGATCAAAGTCTTTACCATTCCACACAGGTTGCATGGTTGCAGGAGATATACCTAAAATCGCGACTTGCGGCCAATTGACCAACGGCGTAAATGCAGTACCACCAATACTGCCTAAGCTGGTAATGGTAAAATTGGCACCTTGTAGATCTTTCGGTGATAATTTACGATCACGGGCTTTTTGGCTGAGTTCAGCCAATTCTGCTGCAATTTGCTTAATTGATTTTTGATCAGGATTGCGCAATACAGGCACTGTTAAACCATCTGGGGTTGCAACCGCAATACCCATATGAATTTCGTTACGCAATAATACTGACTTCTGATCATCAGCCAAATGCCCCGCAAAATACGGCTCTTCTTTTAACAAGTGCGCAACCGCTTTGGCAATAAAGGCCAAGATGGTTAAGCTCAAGCCTTGTTTTTTAAAGCCATCTTTCAGTTCGCCACGCCATGCTTCAAGCTCGGTAATATCCGCCAAGTCAAACTGCGTCACTTGCGGAATAAAGTTATTCAATGACAGCTGTGGCACAGACACTTGCTGTAAACGCGTCATCGCTTTCACTTCACCGCCACCAAATGAACTAAAGTCTGGTAACTTCGGCAAGCCTGAAGCCACTGGAGTGGCTTGCGTTGCAGCAGTCGGTTGTGGTGCGGTCAGACGTGTTTTCACATAAGCAAAGACATCGTCCTTCATCACACGACCGTGCTCACCTGATGCTTTGACCTGCCCAAGAACAACACCTAACTCACGTGCCAGTTTACGCACGGCTGGACCCGCATAGACCTTGGCATTGTCAGCTTCTTGCGCTTTGGTCAGTTTCTCAGCTTGTGCAGGCGCACTTGGGGCTGCTGTCGCTGCCGCCTGTGGTTTTGCTGGTACTGCTTGAGTCGCAGGCGTAGCGGCTGATTGAGCTTTTGGCGCTGCTGTTGGTGCAGCGGTCGAGCCACTCACTTCAATCGTTGCTAATACCATGCCTTGACGAACTTCTTGATTCGCAGACACATGGATTGCTTTCACAATCCCTGCAACCGAGCTTGGTACTTCAACCGATGCCTTATCTGATTCAACCACGCATAGGCTTTGTTGAGCTTCAACACGATCACCAACATTGACCAGAATTTCTGAAACAAGAGCTTTTTCTACACCTAGATCAGGTATTTCAATTTCAACATGACCCGTTGAGGTATTCGTTGCAACTGATACCTCAGTCGTTGCGACTGGCGCTTCTGTTTGAGTTGGAGTTGCTTGTGGTTCTGGTGCAGCAGCCAAACTTGCAGTCTTGACCTGAATCAAGACCACACCTTCCTTAATGCTATCGCCTTCTTTAATCTGGATCGCTTCCACAATCCCCGCAACCGAGCTTGGGACTTCTACAGTCGCTTTGTCCGATTCAACCACCACAATACTTTGTTCAGGTTCAATCTGATCACCCACTTTGACCAATACTTCTGCAACCAGCGCTTTTTCCACACCGATATCGGGAACTTTTACATCCACAATCTGGCTTGCTGTCTCTGTTGGAGCAGCAACTGGTTGTGCTTTTGTTTCAGCTTCGACAGGTTTTACTTCTGCTTTTGGCGCTTCTGACTTCGGTGCATCGTTTGCAGGTGCTTCAGCGGCAGACTCAGACTCTAACTCAATCAATGCGATGCCTTCAGTCACTTCATCGCCCTGTTGAACCAGAATACTTTTAATGATCCCTGCCGCAATGCTTGGTACTTCTACCGTTGCTTTATCTGACTCTAAAACCAGAAGGCTATCGTCCACTGCAACATGATCGCCGACTTTGACCAAGATTTCTGCAACAAGTGCTTTATCTACGCCAATATCAGGTGCTTGGATTTGCATACTTATTTCCCCTCACCTGTTTGTGTTTCATTGTATTCAGCAACTGCCTGGACTTCTGGATGCGCTTGTGGCGCCCATGCCACTGGACGATCCGTATCTAATTCAAAATTAGAAATTGCATCTTTCACTAAACGTGCATCTACTTCGCCTTCGTCCGCTAGTTTTTTCAAAGTCGCAACCACGATATGTGCAGCATCAACACCAAAGAAACTACGTAAGTTAGCACGAGTATCTGAACGACCATAACCATCTGTACCTAATGCAACAAATGGACGACCATCTGGTAAATATGCACGGATTTGTTCACTGTACGCACGCATATGGTCTGTCGCAGAAACAACAATACCTTCCGTACCACGTAACTGTTTAGATACCCAAGATTCTTTCACTTCTTCAGCAAGCGCAAGCGGGTGTAAGCGGTTATATTCTTCACATGCCATTCCATCACGTGACAACTCATTGAAGCTGGTTACACTCCAAACGTTTGAATGGATTTGGTATTCATCACGTAAGATTTTCGCAGCTTTGATCACCTCACGAAGAATGACACCTGAACCCAGTAATTGAACTGTTGCTTTTTCATCTTTTTCGAACAAGTACATACCACGTTTAATGCCTTCCTCAGCGCCTTCTGGCATTGCAGGATGCTCGTAGTTTTCGTTCATTACGGTTAAGTAATAGAACACTCGCTCTTGGTTCACATACATGCGTTGTAAACCATCGTGTACGATCACAGCCAATTCATAACCAAAACATGGATCATAAGATACACAGTTTGGAATGGTGTTCGCCAAGATATGTGAATGACCATCTTGGTGCTGTAAACCTTCACCATTCAATGTGGTACGGCCAGCAGTCGCACCAAGTAAGAAACCTTGTGCCTGTGCATCACCCGCAGCCCATGCAATATCCCCAATACGTTGGAAACCAAACATTGAGTAGTACATGTACATTGGAATCATCGGCAAGTTATTGGTTGAATAACTGGTTGCCAATGCAGCCCACGCACTCATCGCACCTGCTTCGTTAATCCCCTCTTGCAGCATGTGACCGTCACTTGCTTCACGATAATGCATCAACTGTTCTTGATCTTCAGGCGTATATTTTTGACCATGCGCAGCATAAATACCGAGCTGACGGAACATCCCTTCTAAACCGAAAGTACGTGCTTCGTCTGGAACGATTGGAACGACACGGTCTTTAATTGCTTTTTCTTTCAATAATGCAGCAATTAAACGAACCATCAGCATCGTGGTCGATTGCTCTTTACCGCCAGAGCCATTTAATACAGCATCAAATACTGATAATTCAGGAATCGCTAAAGTTTCACTCTCTTTACGACGTGCAGGTAGATAACCGCCTAACGCTTCACGACGCGCCTTCATATATTTCAATTCAGGCGAGTTTTCGCTTGGACGATAGAAAGGTACTTCTTCTAATTGCTCATCGTTAAATGGCAAATTGAAGCGATCACGTACATATTTTAAAGATTCGATTTGCATCTTTTTGATTTGATGCGTTTTGTTTACTGCTTCAATTTCATCAGACAAGCCATAACCTTTAACAGTTTTCGCTAAGATTACAGTTGGTTGACCTTTGGCTGTACATGCTTCTGCATAGGCTGCAAAAACTTTGTACGGGTCATGACCACCACGATTTAGATTATCAATATCTTCATCGCTTAGGTCTTTAATCAACTCAGCCGCTTCTGGGTATTTACCAAAGAATTTTTCGCGTGCATATGCACCGCCCTTCACTTGTAAGCGTTGGTATTCGCCATCCAGTGTTTCTTCCATAACCGCTTTTAAAGCACCAGTGCTGTCTTTAGCCAGTAGTGGATCCCAATGACGGCCCCACACCACTTTAATCACACGCCATCCCGCACCACGGAATAAAGATTCTAATTCTTGAATAATTTTACCGTTACCACGTACAGGACCATCGAGACGCTGTAAGTTACAGTTCACCACCCAAATCAGGTTATCCAGCTTTTCACGACCAGCAAGTGAAATTGCACCCGTACTTTCTGGCTCATCCATCTCACCATCGCCCAGATATGCCCAGACTTTACGATTTTCTTCTTTGATCAAACCACGATTCATCAAGTACTTTTGAATGTGTGCTTGGTAAATCGACATAATTGGACCCAAACCCATGGATACAGTTGGGAATTGCCAATAGTCCGGCATTAAATACGGATGTGGATAACTCGGAAGACCATTACCACCCACTTCACGGCGGAAATTATTCAATTGATCTTCAGTTAAACGCCCTTCCAAAAATGAACGTGCGTAAATACCAGGGGCACAATGACCCTGATAATAAATCATGTCACCGCCGAAATTGTCCGAGGCAGCACGAAAGAAATGGTTAAAGCCCACATCGTACAAAGTGGCGGAAGATGCGAAGCTGGCAAGATGCCCACCAAGATCATCGCCTGTTTTATTGGCACGTAATACCATCGCCAAGGCATTCCAACGAATCAAAGCACGAATACGACGCTCCATATCTTGGTCGCCTGGCATCGCTGGTTGTTCTTCAACAGAAATCGTATTGAGATAAGGTGTATTTAAGCGTTGGATCGGAACATGTTTTGCAATAGCCTGTTGATAAAGTTTTTCTAATAAGAATGCGGCGCGTTCCGTGCCCATATGTTGTAATACTGAATCAAATGCTTCTTGCCATTCCTGGGTTTCCTGCGCGTCTGAGTCGCCATAAAACGCCATACAATTCACCTTTTCCCTTAAGTTATTTTGACCTTATATATTTATCATGTTTTGGTGCTATGGAGGTATCGCCCCAAATGAATACAAATTCCCTTAATATTTTCTTGCTAAATAGTCATTGACTCAAATGAAACAAAAAACATAAAAAAACGCCAATTAAGGCGCTTTCTTTTTAAATTTAATATACAACTGTTAACAAATTAGCTTAAGGCAACATGGCAAGATAAGTTGTTGGATTTTTACGTTGACCATTTTTGACAACTTCAAAATGCAAATGTGGTCCTGTACAACGTCCAGTACAGCCTACATTGGCAATATGTTCGCCTGCACTAACGCGATCACCCGCATTCACCATTAAGCGTGAAGCGTGAGCATAACGAGTGATATAACCGTTGCCATGATCGATTTCAACATATTGACCATAACCTGACCCCCAACCTGATTTGGTTACAACACCAGAACCTGTTGAATAAATAGGTGTACCTGATGGTGCCGCTAAATCAACACCCGAATGATGACGTGTCGTTCCTAATAAGGTACGGTTACCCCATGTTGAACTTACCCGCCCTTCTTGAAGTGGGTGATTAACTAACCACGAATAACCTGTATTTGCTGAAAAAGATGGTGCATTATCTTCGGCAGTCGATGAAATCGCTGAACGACCATATTTTCTTTCGATCGTAGCATTATTCAATTCAATGGTTTTTCCGCGCAATTTAACTGATACATTCGATACGGCAGGCAAATCAATATCATCAGGATGGCTATAAGAACCTTGTGCTAAGGTTTTAGATAATTGCTCTAGGCGGTCACCATCTGTTGCTTGACCAATATTTTGATAATCTGCAAAAGCAACCGAAGCGGCTGAAGCAGCGAGTGAGAATGCAAGTAAAATACGACGCATATGCATAAAAAACCTCTTGAAACAGTCCTTAAATAGTTCCTTTATCATCTCTTCCTTGATAACAGTTAAAATGAACGCTTAAGATGAGCCGATAACCTCGAAGGAAGTTAACATGTCTGAACCTAGCAACGTTTTTCAACAGAAAGGACAACACATAAAAACTGGAAACTTAACGTTTCTGACTACGCAAGTGACTCGATGGAAACAACTTACGAAAATTATTCAACCTATACTGCCCCAACCAGAGCAATGGCAGGTTGTTTGTTATCAACATGGCGTTCTGATCATAACTGGTGAAAATCAAGCGATGATTAGTCAACTCAGCTATTTACAAAGCAACTATGTTGCGCAGTTAGCTCAATTAGAAGGACTCAAAGACTTACGAAAAATCCAAGTTCGCCTAAGAAACAAAATGAATGTTCCTCGTGAACCTTCTCCCCCATCTAAAACACTTTCTTCAGAAACCCAAGAGCAGTTACGCAGCGCCGCTGAATATGTGAGCGACCCTAAGCTTAGCCAAGCTTTACTACGTTTGGCAAGCAATAAAAAGTAAACTACTTATCTTAGGTATTGAAATATACACTTATTTTATGTGAACTAAATCTCAACTTTTATTGTTATAATATAACATAACTAATAAAAGACAATGACTTATATCACACTCACATAAGAAATTGGACAATCATTATCGTTATTAAATGTTACAATTTCATAACTGCTCGGATCATTTTGAACATTGCGTAACAGCTGATTATTGAGTGCATGCCCTGATTTATAGCCATCAAACTTAGCAATTACCTGATGACCCAATAAATATAAATCACCAACAGCATCTAAAATCTTATGACGCACGAACTCATCAGCAAAGCGTAATCCCTCTTCATTGACCACACCTGTATCATCAACACCAATCGCGTTCTCTAAACTCGCCCCTAAAGCCAGATTATTCGCCTTTAAATAATCAAGATCTTTCATAAAGCCAAAAGTTCGCGCTTCACTGACTTCGTATACAAAAGTTTCCGTTGAAAAATCAATCGACACGGATTGGTATTCTTTAGCAAATGCGGGATGATCAAAATCAATCGTAAAATTGAGTTGAAAACCTGAATGCGGGGTGAAAATAGCACGCTTATCTTCAATAAGTGCTTCAACAGGTTTTAGAATTCTAATAAATTTCTTTGGTGCATCTTGCTCTGCTAACTCACCTTGCATGAGTAAATAGATAAATGGACCTGCACTGCCATCCATAATAGGTACTTCAGAAGCAGAGACCTCGATGATTAAATTATCAATGCCTAATCCCGCTATAGCACTCATCACATGCTCAATCGTACCGACTTTTATATCTTCTCGCACAAGATTGGAACACATAAATGCTTCTTGAATGAGTAAAGCATTCGCAGGAATTTCTACAGGAGGATTGAGGTCAATACGGCGAAAGATAATACCTCCATCAATATGGTGAGGAACAAAATTAATCAGCACCTTTTGACCACTATGCAGACCAATACCGCTCGCTTTCACCACACGCTTGAGAGTACGTTGTTTCACCATACCATGACAACTTCATTTGCAAAAACCGATATAACTTAGCATATTTTGCCATTTTAAAAAAATAAAAAAGGGAGCAATTACTTACCCCCTTTCTCTAAACATATGATTTTATTATTTACGCTGCTGATTTTTCAGATAGTCTTGAATACTCATTGGCGATGAACGTGGTGTAGAACTTGGCGCTGCTGTAGCAGGTGCGTCTACATTTGCACGTTTACTGATCGCCGGAACATCATCTTCATCTACAGGTTGTTGGGTTTTAGCGATTGTTGTTGGCGTATGAGTTACCGTACGTTTTTTGGGTTCGGTATCATTGGCATTACGTGTCAAACCTGTTGCAATTACAGTCACACGCAGCTCATCACGCGAATCTGGGTCAAATACCGTACCATAGAAAATTTCACCTTCATCCAAATCAACAATCTGGTTGACTACTTCTGAAATAATGTCAATTTCGCGTCCAGTAATATCTTCGCCACCTGTGATATTCACCAATGCACCTTTTGCATTAGTGAGATTCACATTATCAAGCAACGGGCTACGGATAGCCTGTTCAGCCGCCTGACGAGCACGATCTTCACCACGTCCTGTACCCGATCCCATCATTGCGTAACCGCGAGTACTCATAGCTGTTTTCAGATCAGCGAAGTCGAGATTCATATGACCATGGTTCACTACAAGATCAAAAATACTCCGTACCGCATTAAGTAATACATCATCTGCCTTTTTATAAGCATCTTTCATTGAAATATCTCCATAAACGCTGAGTAAGCGTTGGTTTGGAATAATAATCAATGAATCAACATGCTCTTCTAAAGCTTCAATACCTTTTTCTGCTAACTTTTGGCGGCGGCGACCTTCAAAATTAAACGGGGTTGTTACCACACCCACGGTCAAGATGCCCATTTCTTTGGCGACCTCTGCAACCACTGGAGCGGCACCTGTACCAGTACCACCACCCATACCCGCGGTGACAAAGACCATATCTGTGCCTTCAAGGTGCTGGCGAATCACTTCACGACTCTCTTCACCAGAAATTTGCCCCATCTCTGGTTTACCACCACAACCTAAACCACGCGTACTTTGTTCACCAATCTGAATTTTAAAAGGCGCATTCATGCTATCGAGTGCCTGTTTATCAGTATTGGCACAAATAAATTTTACACCTTGGATATCTGATTGCACCATATGTTGGACGGCATTACCACCACCACCACCGACACCAAATACTGTGAAACGGGCTTGACCGTTGCCATCGTCTAGTTCATCTTCTACCAATTCAAATGAGGTCATGACCTTTAGATTTCCTAATATATAAAATGGCAGTCACTTCAGCCCGTTACTGCCCTGATTTTTAAAACAACCGATGTTAAGATGCTGTTCAATAATAGCTAGCTTGTCAAGTACAACGGCTCACTATTACAACTTCCTAACAAATTTCCCCCAAAATACGTACAACTTAAAATATGGCTTTTAATTTGCTATTTAATGCATTCCAACCATTGGTCACTCGATCCATAAAACTTCGATCATTCGATTCTTCTGGTTCTTCTATTGCATCCTGCAAATCACTTTGGCTAAACATCAATAATCCTGACGCTGTCGCATACATCGAACGACGTAATGCAGCAAGATGTTGGTCTTCAGCGTAGACCTGTAAAGGTGGATTACCTAAATGTGCAGATACTCCAAGCATACGACGTGCCAAATTCACCATACCTTCAATTTGACAAGCATCACCTGTGAGTACTACACCATGATATAAACCATATATTGCCCCACTATGCTCTAACTCTTCACGAATTAATGTAAAGATTTCTTCATAACGCGCAATAATAATTTCTGCAAGCTCAATACGACTAATGGTCTGCTGTCCATCAATCGCTTGCACTTGAATCATATGGTCAGGTTTCACTACACTGAGATCAACACAACCATGTAAAATTTTAATACGTTCAGCTTCTTCAGTGGTCGTTTGTAAAACCGCTGCAATATCGCGGGTCACATTTTCACCACCACGTTGCAAGGTACGTACTAATGCTAAACGACCATCTAAATATACTGCGATATTGGTAATCCCTGCACCAATATCAACTAAGCATACGCCATATTCTTTTTCATCTTTGAGCAAACTAGCTTCAGCCGTAGCTAAACTAGATACCACCATTTTCTCTACCCCGATATTCGTACCTTTCATGGCACGATCAAGGTTTTGCATGGTATTAATCGGCATCATCATCAATTGATAATGCCCAGTCATGCTATGAGCCGACATATTGACTGGGTTCTGCACCCATTCAGCCGAATCGCCCAACTCGAAGCCTAATGGAACAGCACTTGCAAAATAATAATCTGGCGATACATGGCTCGCTTTGGCTAACTCTAATGCTCTAACCACTTCATTTGTCGTAATAATATGATCATGATTAGCTACTGGTGTACGGCCTGATGCGTAAAAACTTTGCAATTCAGTACTTGGAATTGACACCCATGCGCTATGGATACGACACTCCGCCATATCTTCGGCTTCAGAGACTGCATTTTTAATCGCAGCAATCACCTTATCCAAGCTCACAATTTTGCCTTTAACCATGCCTCGGTTGCGAGCAGTTGCCATGCCAATCACTTGGATCTTATCCGGTGCATGGACCTTACCAATCAAAACTGAGACTTTATGCGTCCCAATATCAATCGCAACAACTGAGGAAACAGCTTCACTCATTACTTCATTACCATATCTTTTGTTGTTTAGTACGGGCAAACTGCCTGTTATTTTCAAGCCACGTATTATGGCTTTGCCTCAATTGCCCCTGCAAGGCTTGTGTCATCAATCGTTACAACTAACTGACCGTTGACAATCTTTGGCGGGATTGCGTTTTTCCATTGAATAGCAAGGCCATTTCGATAACGCAAATCAATTGCTGAGATTTTAGACCATACAGGTTTGAGATCCGTTTGTGCCAAATGGCTTAAGCGTTGAAGCTTATTCATGGTTTGATCTTGATCAACAATAATCCGTAGACCTGAATCAAACTGCATAAACCACGTCATTCGCTCTGTTAAATACAATTCTTTTAATCTTAAATTCGCTGGATGAAACAGTTGATTAATTTCATTATAGCGACGCATCATCATTTTGGATTGGCTGACCGGGCCATGTAAAAGTGGCAAGTTTGAATGTACTTTTAATACTGCTTCACTAAAGACATCACCATTGTCACTGAGCAAACGCCCAGTTCCCCAACGCGCAATTGCGTGACGCGGCATAACTCTTACACGAATCCCATTCGGCCAAGCTCGTGATACCACGACACGGTCAACCCAAGACACTTTTAACGCCTGATCTCGAATTTGCTCTAAATCGGAAGTGAAATAGTTATCTTTGATCATTGGACTTAGATATTGTACTAACTGCTGATTTTCAATATCCGAGTTAGTCCCAACCACCTGTAATTGTGCGACTTTTGCATCAGTCATCACTTTATATAAGCCATATAGACCAATTGCCAATACAATAAAAGCAATGACCAACAACGCCCAGCCACCCGCATTCACCATTTTTTGTTTCTGTGAAGGCGGTTTCTCATGAATCGAGCTAATGGCTGGCCGTGTTTTACGGCGCATAGAAGCAGGGAGTTGAGCCATATATCATTAAGCCGATTGGGTTAAAGTTTGCTCTAAAATTGCAACACAGAGCTGATCGAAACTATAACCTACGGCTTGAGCTGCTTTAGGCACTAAAGAATGACTGGTCATTCCCGGTACGGTATTGACTTCTAACAACCAGAAATTGCCTTGCTCATCCTGCATTGCATCAATACGCCCCCAACCTTCTGCACCGACTGCTTGGAAAGCACGTAGACACAATGCTTGTAAGCTTTTCTCTTCGTCTTCGCTTAAACCACAAGGAATGCCATATTCCACGTCATTGCGTTGATACTTTGCCTCATAGTCATAGAAAGCAACGTCTACGGGTGGCTGTAAACGAATCACAGGCAACGGCTGACCATTCAAGAATGAAATGGTGAATTCACGACCCGTAATCCACTTTTCAGCCATTACCACAGCATCATGCTGTGTCGCTTTTTCAATTGCAGCCGCAAAATCTTCTGCTTTCTCAACCTTGCTCATCCCGACACTCGAACCTTCGTGCACAGGTTTGATAATCACAGGCAAACCTAAATCTGCAATGACTGCATCCAGATCTGAGTCTTTCGTAATGATGCGGTATGGTGCGGTTGGTAAATCACTGCCCTGCCAAATTTGTTTGGTTTTGACTTTGTCCATCCCAATCGCAGAACCCTGCACACCCGTACCTGTGTATGGAAGGTTTAACCACTCCAACACACCTTGGATCTGACCATCTTCACCACCACGACCATGCAATACGATAAAAGCACGATCATAACCGACTAACTCAGTCACGCTTCGCTCTTGTGGATCAAATGCTTCTGCTTGCACACCTGAGCGCAACAAAGCCTCTAAAACGGCTTGACCACTATCCAATGACACAGCACGTTCAGCTGACTTCCCACCAAACAACACAGCAACTTTGCCGAATTTTGCAGCATTTGACACGTTTATATCCTTAAAACTGTAAAACTTTTATATTCACGAAAATAAATTATTTGGCATACAAACGATGCTGAGCCAATTCTACCGAAATTGCGCCCACGTTACCCGCGCCTTGTGTTAATAACAAGTCATTCGCTTGTAACACTTTTTGTAAAACATTCGGCAAATTGCCATCAACTGGATCAACTAGAATCGGTTCAACTTGACCACGTAGACGAATACTCCGTGCCAAAGCTCGACTATCCGCCCCCACAATCGGTTTTTCACCCGCTGGATAGACTTCCAGTAATAACAGTTGATCCACTTGTGATAACACATCGACAAAATCATCAAAACAATCACGAGTACGACTAAAACGATGTGGCTGGAACATCATGACTAAACGGCGATCTGGATGACTGGCACGCGCTGCTTTAATCGTTGCTTCAACTTCTTTTGGATGATGACCATAATCATCAACGAGTTTAACAGTGCCTTCACCAACCTCAAATTCACCTTGAACTTGGAAACGACGACCAACACCGCTAAAGCCTTCTAAAGCACGACAAATCGCACCATCAGAAACACCTTCATCTGTCGCAACACCAATCGCCGCAAGCGCATTTAGGACATTGTGTAAACCTGGTTGGTTAATCGTGACACGTAATGGCTCACGATCTTTACGCAGTACAGTAAAGTGCGATTGCATACCTTCTTGTAACACATCCACAGCACGAATATCGTTATCTTCACCAAAACCATAGGTCAGCGTTGGACGACCAATACGAGGAAGAATTTCACGGATATTGGCATCATCACCACAAACGACTGCCAAACCATAGAATGGTAAATTATGTAAGAACTGAATAAAGGTATCTTTTAACTTATCAAAGCTACCTTCATAGGTGTCCATATGATCGGCATCGATGTTGGTCACGATCGCAGCCATCGGTTGCAAATACAAGAAAGATGCATCTGACTCATCAGCTTCTGCTACGATAAAACGGCTTTCACCCAGTGCGGCATTGACACCTGTGCTATTCAGCAAACCACCAATCACGTAAGTTGGATCTAGATTTTCTTCTGCCAGCATCGTCGTTAATAAACTAGTCGTTGTGGTTTTACCATGCGTTCCAGCGACTGCAATACCATGACGGTAGCGCATTAACTCCCCTAGCATTTCTGCACGACGTACAATTGGGGTACGTTGTTCAATCGCAGCTTTAATTTCTGGATTTTCAGGATCAATCGCAGTTGATACCACGAGCACATTGGCATTTTTAATATTTTCAGCCGAATGCCCAATATAAACTTTAATACCATTGCTTTCGAGTTGCGCTGTGGTCTTTGAGGCTTTGATGTCTGAACCAGAAATTTTATAACCTTGATTGGCTAATACCTCGGCGATACCACACATCCCCGCACCACCAATCCCAACAAAGTGGATATGTTTAATACGGCGCATTTCTGGCACTTTGATGAGCTTTTTGGCTTGGTTTGGATTTGTTGGAGACATAAATAAACTCGAATTACAATTTTTTAATCAGATCAACCACATGCTGAGTTGCATTCGGTTGTGCTTGTTGACGTGCTTTAATTGCCATTTCAGACAGTAGTTGGCGATTTAATAATGTAGCTAACAACTCATCTAAAACAGTGGGTGTCATGTCTGCTTGTTGACAAATTTTCGCAGCGCCGACATTTGCTAAAAATTTCGCATTTGCAGTCTGGTGATCATCCACTGCGATAGGCAGCGGAACAAACACTGCAGCAAGACCCGCAGTTGCGACTTCTGTAACCGTTAATGCACCAGCACGGCAAATAATTAAATCAGCGTCACTGTAGGCTCTTGCCATATCATGAATAAAAGGCTCAACCTGAATATTTAAATTTGCAGATGCACCCTGATAACGTTCACGCGTAATCTCTTGCTGATTTTGGCCGCATTGATGAAACACATTCAATGGAACATTGACCTTTTTCAAAGCTTCAGGCAAACGCTCATTCAGTGCTTGTGCACCCAGTGAACCACCAACAATCAAAATATTCAGTGGTAATTGTGCTTGCTCACGGGTTTGATAACGCCATGATGGGTTCAAAATCGCAGTAATCTCAGCACGTACAGGATTACCTGTAGTGACGACTTTATCACTGTTTGCAAATGTATTTGGAAAAGCCTGACACACGGTCTTGGCAATACGCGCCAATTGGGTGTTGGTAAATCCTGCAATCGCATTCTGTTCATGGATTAACACAGGAATACCGAGTAAACGTGCTGCTAAACCACCTGGTCCAGCGACATAACCGCCGAAACCCGCCACAGCATCAATGTTTAATTGCTTCATATAGCGCATCGCGCTTAATGTTGCTTTTAGAATTTTAAATGGCGCACTCAACTTACGTAAAATACCATTACCGCGTACGCCTTGAATATCAATTTGATAAATCGGAATATTTTGATCTTTTAGTAACCGATTTTCCATTCCCGTAGGCGTTGCTAGCCAAGAGACTTGGCAGCCATCCTGTTGCAGTTGTTTGGCAACAGCAAGCGCAGGGAAAACATGTCCACCTGTGCCAGCGGCCATCATCATGACATGTTTAGGTTTATTCTGTAGCGAATTGGTCACGGTCTAATTCTTCAACTCAAAAGAAGGTTATCGTCTATTGTTTTCGGAAGTTATTCTAATCCTAAAGCTTCATTCACGAAAAGCGAATTTCACCTGTTTACAACAGAAAGCTGAGCTTTTTTTAATTCTTTGTTGAAAACAAGGTTCTACCAATATCCAAACGCCCATTTGCACATAAATTTAATCCAAATACAAACGGGCAGTTTGGTCAAAAAATGGCGTAATCTTAGCTGTTTCGCCCTGCTTCTAGCACATCAAATAAATTATCTGCAATCGAGGTACCAAACTGAGCATCAATCTCACGAATACAGGTTGGGCTCGTGACATTTATTTCAGTCACATAATTACCAATCACATCAAGCCCCACAAAAACCAAACCTTTTTCACGCAGGAAAGGACCGACTTTTGCCGCAATCATTTTGTCATTTTCAGTAAGTGGACGCGCTTGACCTAAACCACCTGCCGCCAAATTACCTCGTACTTCACCATTTTGCGGAATACGCGCTAAACAATATGGAATCGGTTCACCATTCACCATCAAGATACGCTTATCACCTTCAACAATTTCAGGAATATAACGTTGTGCCATGATTGGACATGTGCCCATTTCGGTGAGCATTTCCAGAGTTGAACCAATATTTACCCCATCTTGGTATAAACGGAAAATCCCCATACCGCCCATGCCATCCAAAGGCTTCACAATCACATCGCCATGTTCTTTAATAAATTCACGAATTAGGCTTTGTTGAGACGTCACCAAAGTCGGTACTTGTAACTCTGGGAATTGAGTTGCGAACAGCTTTTCATTACAGTCACGTAGCGATTGTGGTTTGTTAATAATCCACGCCCCTTCACGTTCAGCCTGTTCCAAAATATAAGTGGTATAGACAAAATTCATATCAAACGGTGGGTCTTTACGCATCAACACCACATCGTAATCCGCCAATGACTCTTTGCGCTTCTCACCCAACTCATAATAATGATCGTAATCTTCAAAGACTTTAAGCGGTGAAATCAAACCAAAGGCTTTACCCTGATCAATATATAAATCGTGTTGTAATACATAACCCAATTCATGACCGCGACGGCTTGCCGCCCATAACATTGCCATGGTTGAATCTTTCTTAAGATTCACCGTTTCAATTGGATCCATCACTACAAGTACACGCATAATTTAACGCTCATATTTTTTAATCTTGGCAAAAGTATAGCGAAGTTTGTTGATGTTGTTTAAACAAGTTATGTAATTATTAAATTTAAAAAATTCTAATTTATTCAAATCACTAGATTCGATTTATTTAAATAGACGATTTTCTGAGTGATAAAAATTAAAAAATTACTGGTAGATGATTTCGATACCAGTAATTTCTAAAGCATTCAAATTTATATTCAACTTATGCCAAGAGTTTTTGAATATCTTTGCTAATTTTTTCAGGTTTAGTGGTTGGTGAATAGCGTTTGATGACTTCACCATTTTGGTTAATCAAAAACTTGGTGAAATTCCATTTGATGCTTTCACTACCTAAGATGCCTTTGGCTTCTGAAGTGAGATATTTATAAATCGGGTGCGCATTTGAACCATTCACATCGATTTTGGCAAACATTGGAAATGACACACCATAGTTACGCTGACAGAAGCTGCCAATTTCTTCGTTGCTTGATGGGTCTTGGTTAGCAAACTGGTTACACGGAAAGCCTAAAATCACTAAACCTTGTTGTTGATAGTCTTGATATAGCTTCTCAAGCCCTTCAAATTGTGGGGTTAAGCCACATTGACTTGCAGTGTTCACTACCAATAAAACTTTGCCTTGATAGTCTGCAAGGTTCTTTTGCTCGCCTTCTAAAAGTTCAGCCTGAAAATCATAAATTGTGGTCATACAACATCTCGCTCTGATTCAATCAATCTTATTTGCTTAATAGCCTTGTCTATTTGTTCAGCTATGTGAATTAATATTGCATACAATTATCTTGCATGCAAGTTAATTACGCACAATATACTTTTCCTGTTAACCAAACTATACTGTGAGCTCGCAAAGGTGACCTTGAGGAGTAAAGCATGACTGAATTTTCTTACTTGGATAATCAAGTGTGTTTTGCAATGTATTCCGCGACCAATGCAATGATTCGTCAATATCGTCCCTTACTTCAGGAATACGACCTAACCTATCCTCAATTTATCGTACTGTTGGCTTTGTATGAAAAGGACAATGTGACGTTGTCTGAAATTGGACAAAAGACCTTTTTTGATTCGGGCACGCTGACGCCAATTATTAAAAAACTTGAAGAAAAACAGTTTTTAAAGCGCGTTGCAGTCAAAGAAGATGAGCGTATGAAAAAAGTGATCTTGCTTGAAAAAGCACTTGCTGCAAAAGATGAAATTACCTTAATTCCGTTTAAACTCGCCTGCTCTTTGGGTGTTGATCCGAATGATTTGGTGGCAATTCATAATCTATGCCATCGTTTTTTAAAAGGTTTAGAGGATTCTAAACTCGAAAGTATGAGTGAATAAATGCAACAGGCGATTGTTGGTTTTCATCTGGATGAAGAAAATCATTGGGTTGCTGACCTCGCCTGTGGTCATGGTCAGCATGTGCGCCATGACCCACCGTGGCAAAATCGTCCTTGGGTGTTGACTGAGCAAGGGCGTAAGGAAAAGTTAGGGATGAGGTTGGAATGTAAGAAGTGCATGAAACAATATTTTAACTGAATTATTGTCTCCAAAGTGTCTCCTAATAACTCAGTTTTCTCAATTAAATTTTTTCTATCAGAAACAATTTAAAAAGGAAACTGAAATGATGAATACAGTTAAAGAGCTTGTTGTCAATTGGCATATTACGGAAGCCTGCAATTACAAATGTGACTATTGCTTTGCAAAATGGAATCGTAATGATAAAGATATCATTCACTCTGAGTGGAAAATCGATGCTCTACTTAGACAAATTGAAAATATTAGACATTTATTAAATCAAAAATCTAGCACTATTTTCTTTGAGACAATACGCTTAAATTTAGTAGGAGGAGAAACTTTTCTATATGAAAAACAGTTAAAAAAAATTGTCAATCTTTCAAAAAAATATGGCTTTAAATTATCAGCTATTACAAATGGCAGTCTCTTTAATCCAAATAATATAGAACTAATTGCTCAAAATTTTTCCTCTATAGGAGTTAGTGTTGACTCTTTAAATGAACAAACCAATTTATCAATAGGACGTGCATCTAAAAGAAATATTTTTAACCCTTCAAATATCCTAACTGCGATTAGTCAAATTAAAAATATAAATCCAAATATTGAAATCAAAATTAATACTGTTGTAAGTAAACTAAATTTTTCAGAGGATTTGAGTACTTTTATAAAGCAAATAGAACCAACTAAGTGGAAAATCTTTAAACTATTGCCAATTTATTCGAGCAAATTAGAAATTTTGGATGAAGAATTTTCCAAATTTATAATCCAACACTCAAATTTTAAATGCATAATTAGTGCAGAAAATAATGATGATATGACCGAATCATATTTGATGATCGACCCATTAGGTAGATTTTTTCAAAATGGTCTAGATCAAGGTTATCACTATAGTTCACCATTACATGAAATATCAGCAGAAAAGGCTTTACAGCAAATTAACTTCGATTGCCAGAAATTTATAACCCGTTATAGCAGGATTATTTAGTAACTTTTCATAAAAAGCTCTTAAATTCCATAAGAGCTTTTTTTTCTTCCCAAGAGCATTCACGTTCTAATAATTTTGATTCCATGAATACGATATATTTTTTAAACTCATCAATTGTTTCCTGACTTACACTCTGGCTCATCATACGATGTCTAGCTTTTTGTACTCGTTTATAGAAACTCTCGCCTCGATCTTTTATATCAAATTCAGAACAGAATTCTCTCAAATTACCTTTATAACATTGCTCTAGAAGAATATTAAATTTATCAGTAACCTCTATACTGCTGCATACCACTACGACACTCTCCTTTTGATCGATTCATATAGTATTGTGTGGATTTAATCACCTTATCATAATCAATTTGAACAAGCTTGTTCATTACACACCCACAATATTGCTCTGTTTCTGCCAAACTTAAATTAGACGTTTGAAATACTTTAGCCTCACATGCTTTTTCGAATTTTTTAAAATTTTTATCCGTCCACGAATTGTTATCCATCAAACTTTTATATCCAATAAAAGCTACTGGTAGTCCGATTAATGTGGCCCAGATCCAATGTTTATACTTGTGTTGTTTTTCTGTACCATAAAACATTAAATGAGATTGGCAATCACCGCATTGATAACGACCTGTTTTTTGAGAGTCAATGATTAACCTATTATCACGCCCACACTCAGGGCAACGTATGTAAGCATACTTTTCTAATTCAGACATAATAAGAAAGGGTGATTAAACACCCTATTTTATACAAGAAAGAATAATTTAAATACCATACTTCTCACGATACGCCTGCATATTTGCTAAAGCGTCTTTCTCGCCTTTTGCATCTAAATAATCCATCAAATCTTTCATCGTGATTAAGGCATGTACAGGAATTTCGAGTTCTTTTTGAACTTCCTGAATCGCTGAAAGCTCACCTTGACCACGCTCTTGACGATCTAAGGCAACCAATACCCCTGCAATCGTTGCACCAGCATTTTTTAAGATAGTCACAACTTCACGAATCGCAGTCCCCGCAGTGATCACATCATCAATGATCCAAACTTTTTGACCTGCAACCGATGCACCAACCAACACCCCCCCTTCACCATGATCTTTGGCTTCTTTACGGTTAAAACCCCAAGGAACGCTCTTACCATGTACTTGAGACAACGCAACCGCAGTTGCTGCTACAAAAGGAATACCTTTGTACGCAGGACCAAAAATCACACCGACATTGTCACACTGAACCAATTTATCTGCATAGCCTTGTGCTAAAAGAGAGAGTGCTTCACCATCATTTAACAAACCTGCGTTAAAGAAATAAGGACTGACACGACCTGATTTTAAGGTAAACTCACCAAATTTAAGCACACCACGTGATAATGCGAGTTCGATAAAAGCTTGCGGATGAAATGACACAGGCGTTGTCATATAAGGTGCTCCAAATTCTTTAATTGAGGTTAAACAGACGTATGATACCAAAGGATAGCTATCCAAGTGATGTAAAAATTCTTCGAGTGGTTTCAATTAACGTAAATGGTCTACGTTCATCTGTGACCAAAGGTCTGCTTGAGTGGTTAGAACAGTCCGATGCCGATGTGGTATGTATGCAAGAAAGTCGCATTACCCATGAACAATGGACGCATAAATTTAAACCTGAAGGTTGGTACACGCATCTATTCCCTGCTGAGCGTGCGGGCTATGCAGGCACCGCCATTTATAGTCGCTTACCCTTTGTCTCTGTGCAAAATGGTTTAGGTTTTGAACTGGCGGATTCGCAAGGACGCTTTATCACAGCGGAATTTGATTTAGGTCTGTCACACCCTGTTCATATTGCTTCCTTATACTTGCCATCAGGTTCAAGCGGTGATGAAGCGCAAGCACGTAAAGATTTATTTCTTCAAGAATACGCCCAAATACTCAAACAATGGCGAGATGAAAATAAATCGATCATCGTGTGTGGTGACTACAATATCGTGCATAAGCGTATTGATATTAAAAACTGGTCAGGCAATCAGAAATCATCTGGCTGTTTGCCACATGAACGTGCATGGCTCGACCATATTTATGATGAACTTGGCTATGTAGATACCTTCCGTGAGGTACGAAAAGAAGCTGAATTGTATTCATGGTGGTCAAATCGTGGTCAAGCACGTGCGAAAAATGTCGGTTGGCGTATCGACTATCAAGCCTGCTCTCCTGATTGGAAAGCACGCACTGCAAATGCTTGGGTGTATAAAGAACAATGGTTTAGTGACCATGCACCTGTGATTATTGATTATAAAATACACGAATAAGTGAACACATGTTCACTTTGACCGCATCTTTAGCTTACATATTATGTCGTTTTTTGTGTATTTTTATTTACCAGCTGTAACGGCATTATAGCACCACGGCACAGGGAAGCGGTCAGGATGACCAAAAAAGGATAGGACGCCGTAGGAAGACAAAATAAACTTAGATTAAGTTTATTTGCAAGGATGAGACATTGGACGTTGAAATGAGACCCGCATGATCAGGATGATTAGATGCGGGTTTTCTCTTTTTTAGATATTAAATATTTTTCCTCGCTTTGTATTTAGCCATTTAGTTCAAAAACTTAGAAAGATTTAGTCATTTAATCTACGCTTAATACATAACATCGATTCACTTGATAAAAATTTTCAACTGGTACATTCCCTGCCTTTTAAGTTAGGCTTTAACGCATATCTTTCATTGTGTTGTTATGGTTTTCAGTATGTTTAAAATTTATGGAATTAAAAATTGTAATTCGATGAAAAAAGCCTTTGATGCACTACAAGCAAAAGGAATTTCTTACGAATTTCATGATTATAAAAAACAAGGGATTGATGCCGACACTTTAGCAATTTGGCTAAAAGAGATTGGCGCAGATAAGGTTCTCAATAAAAAAGGTACGACTTGGCGTAAATTAACCGAAGCAGAACAGGCTCATGCAACAAGTAATCAGGAAAATTTGATTGAAACTTTAATTGCTCAGCCGAGTTTGATTAAACGTCCCGTTTTACAAACGCCTGAAGGCTTTGTAATTGGCTTTGATGAAGCGACTTATCAAAACCTCTCCGCTTAAAGAAATAAAATAAAAAACCGAGTCACAGGACTCGGTTTTTTTACACTTAAAATGTAATTAGTTCACGCGAATCCATGTTTGGTTACGACCTAAAGCTGCAATACCGATATAACCACGTAATTTCAGTTTTTTACCGCCTTCGATCATTTCAGCTTTTAACTTGTATGTCTTACCATTTTTAGGATCAATGATTGAACCATTGTCGTAGTTTGTACCACCAACATTTTTCAGGCTATGAACAATCGTCACACCTTTTAGTGGTTTGTTGTGGTAAGTGCCTTCACATTTAGAGCAGGCATTTTCCTGACCAGCAACTAAATATTTTTGAATCGATGCGGTTAACGATCCATCTTTTTGTTCCGTAAACTTTACAATTGCCTTTGGTTGTTTTGTTTCATCATCAATGGTTTGCCAAACTGTACCATTCAGCGCATCCGCCGCATTGGCAAAAGTTGTTAAACCGAGCAATCCAAATGCTAAAGCAATTTTCTTCATTTTTGTAATATCCTTAAGGGGGTCTTTTCAAGATTAAGAGTATTGCGAATTTCTATCAATATTGCAATTCTTGATTATGACTATTGGGTATAGCCTGAGCAACAACAAAAGATTGCTGTAATGACAGCGCAAGGCACACGAGTCAAAATTCTCTTAGTTATATACTGCCCTAACAATATGGAAAAATTATGAAATTTGGTACTGTTTGGAAATATTATTTTACTGAATCATTACTAAAAGCGACCATTCGTACGCCGAGTCAGTTTAATTTAGCCCCGAATGCTTTGCGACCTTTATTAGACCAACTTTGTCGTCTATTCCCCCAAAATCCAACAGTACAAATTCGACCATTGCGCTTAGCAGGCGTGCGTGGTGAAGAAATCAAAGCACAAGTTTCTGCCACACAACTTATTTTTCATATTCATGGCGGCGCTTTTTTCTTGGGGAGTTTAAATACTCATCGTGCCCTCATGACTGATATTGCTGCGCGCACGCAAATGCAAGTGGTTCATGTGGATTATCCTTTAGCCCCTGAACATGCTTTCCCTGAAGCAATTGATGCGATTTTTGACGTTTATCAAGCACTATTAGTACAAGGTATCCAACCCAAAGATATTATTATTTCGGGGGATTCTTGTGGTGCCAATCTCGCTTTAGCATTGTGCTTACGGTTAAAAGCACAACCTGACCTCATGCCAAGCGGTTTAATTTTAATGTCACCCTATTTAGACCTGACCCTCACCAGTGAATCATTACGCTTTAACCAAAAACATGATGCTCTGCTCTCTATTGAAGCCTTACAAGCAGGAATTAATCATTACTTAAAAGATGGTGTACAAGCGGATGATCCGCGTGTTTCACCTCTATTTGATGATCTTAAAGGCTTACCGCCAACACTGGTGCAAGTCGGCTCAAAAGAAATTTTACTGGATGATTCAAAACGCTTTAGAGAAAAGGCGGAACAGGCAGGTGTCAAGGTTCGATTCAAGCTGTACACAGGCATGTGGCATAACTTCCAGATGTTTAATGCATGGTTTCCTGAAGCCAAACAGGCACTGGCGGATATTGCCGATTTCGCCCATTCGCTTGACCGTGACTAAATCCTTTAAGTTTTATCCAAAAAAATGGTCAGCTATGTCTGACCATTGTCATTCTTAATTTAATTTTGTCATCATAAAATAAATTTGATTGAATATTTAGATCATTGCTTCTTTTTCAAAATATTTTTCCCGTGCCAATTTGCATGAAAATTACACAAAACAAGACAGCCCACTCACTACAAAGATGCTATTGTATTTTTATTACCATTTTGCAACGTTTTAACGACAAATGTCACAGTTTAATGCAACAGAGAATCTCAAGGCATATAGGGAAGCATGCTTATGAACAAGATTCGTTTGAATTGGAATCGAGCAACCGACCCGGTACAGGGTTGGGGCATTGTGTCTTTTTTTCAAAATCAACTGTTGAGGAATTGGACACTGCTCAATAAAACCATGCTTATACTGTCGCTTAGTATATTTATCAACTTGTTTATGTTGGCTTGGGACTTGTTTGTCTTGTACCACCCGCAATTCTACCCATGGGTCAACTTAGCAGTTATTCATACGCATTTGTCGTTGGGTATGATATTTATGTCGGTTTTTATCGGCTTATTACTGCTTTGTCATTTTTGCAGTCAACAGCGCTGGGTCGAAAAATTCATGCCGATGCTCAGTGTGCAGCTGTTTACATTGGTGTTGCTCTTACATGGTTACTTTGTTGGAAGTTTTAGCCCCACTACTATGGTCGGTTATGTCGGTTGGGCTGGTGTTGGCTTAATTTTATTTGAGCGCAGAGTTGTCTATTTTTCGCTGTTCCCTGCCACCATTTTTCTGTTGTTATGTAATTACCTGAGCATGATCGGGAGCATTACCTATGCACCATTGTTCAACATGCAGGCCATGCAGCAGACCATTTTGCATCCATTTTGGCTACAAAGCCTATTGTTCTTTCTAGTACCGTTGATACTGTCTTGTTGGTTTTTGTTTGAAATTTTACTCACTCAATGGCGTATTCGTGAAGCCACCATTGCAACGCTCAGCCGTATTGACCCACTGACCAATGTCATGAATCGACGCAGTATTGCAAATCAGTTAGAGCAACTGCATCAACAGCGCAAAGCCTTATATTCGGTGGTGTTGCTCGACCTCGATCATTTTAAACATATTAATGATAATTATGGCCACGACATGGGCGATCAGGTACTGATTCAGGTGGCGGAATGTTTAGCACAGCATGTGCGTGAGCAAGACATGATTGGACGCTTTGGTGGCGAAGAATTTATTTTATTATTGCCCAATACCACCACAGAGCAAGCACAGCACGTGGCAGAGCGTTGTCGCATTGCGCTGACCGAGTTAAACTTTGTTTACGAGCAACAGCAACCGTTTAGCATTAGTGCCAGTTTTGGCGTTAGCAGCTCGCAAAACGCCAGTGAACCGCAGCAAATTATCCGTCAAGCCGATCAAGCCTTGTATGCAGTTAAAACCGCTGGGCGCAATCAAGTGCAAATTTATTGTAAATAGCCGTGCATATTAAGACTGTAAATATTGTAGTCGATGCTGCCGATACGGCTCATCAAAGGGTACAAACATCTGTTCTTGTTTGGCTTCTGCGATCCACTCTTGAACTGATGCTAAAGCCAATATCTTGTGCATATAACTTTGGCTAGAAGTAGAGATGGGTAATTTATAACATTCAAAACGCATTACTACAGGCGCATAAAAGGCATCGGCAAGGCTAAACTCACCACATAAAAAGCTGTCCTCAGCTGGACGCTCAGACCAAATTTGTTCAATCCGAGCCACATCTGCACGAAGCTGGGCATTGTCCAGCCAAAGCTGTTGTCCGATATGGGCTAAATCCGCTTCTACATTCATTGGGCACAGATTGCGTAAGCTCTGAAAGCTACTGTGCATTTCCGCACTGATACAACGCGCCCTTGCCCGTAATGTTTTATCCCATGGTAACAATGCCTGTTCAGGGTGCTGCTCAGCAATATATTCACAAATCGCCAGACTATCCCAAATAATCAAATCATCATGCATGAGTGTTGGGACTTTGCCCGTTGAATTCAATTTTAAAATCTCAGTTTTAAATTGGCTATTAGGTTCAAAACTATCAAATTGAATTAAATGCTCCTGAAATGGAATGCCAAGTTGTTTTAATAAAATCCACGGTCGCATCGACCAAGTTGAATAATTTTTATTGCCAATAAACAATTGATACATGATTATAATTTCCCTTTCAGCAAGGTGAGTTGTTGTAATAATTCTGATTTTTGAAAAGCACCAGTTAAACGCAGCGAACGTACTTCTTGTTGTTTTTGATCTAAAAATAAATAGGTTGGCGGTCCTAAAATGTCCCATTGATTTAATAAAGCCTGATGCGACGCATCATAATGACTTAAATCAAGTTTAATCAAATAATAATGAGATAATGCCTGTTGAACTTCTGCATCTTTTAATACACGATGCTCAATCGGCTGACAAGCCACACACCAATCTGCATACACATCAATCACAACGGCCTGATCTTTGGGTGCGTTGGCTAGAATCCGCTCAAAATCAGCAGCGGTTGTTGCGACATGCCACTCTGCTAATTTATCTGCCTGAACTGCGCTTAAATTTTGAATATGTTGATATTGGTTAAAAGCTAAAAACGGAACTGAGATCATCAGCAACAATGCATATAACCACTGTAATTGCCCTTTCTTCACAAACAGACGATATATCGCGAAACCAATAAATGCCATGCCCAATACAAGACTAAGTATTTGAATCGCTAATTCAGGTAATAACGGACGGATAAAATAAATACTTAACGCCAACATCAAAAAGGCAAAAATAACCTTAATTTGATGCATCCATTCCCCTGCTTTCGGTAGTGCCTTTGCACCTAGAACACTGGCAAGCAGTAATGGAATACCCATACCAAATCCCAAGGTGAATAATAGTAGAGCACCTTGCCACTGATTTTGCGTTTGTGAAATAAAGAGTAATGTACCCGCTAAAGGTGCAGTCATACACGGACCGACTAACAATGCGGAAATCATGCCCATGATACTTGCACCAAGCAAAGTCCCACCTTGTTGCACTGACTGCATTTGGTCGAGGCGATTCACCCATTTCTGTGGCAGTTTCAATTCAAATAAACCAAACAGATTTAAAGCGAATACAACGAACAATAGACTAAATGCAACTAATGTCGCAGGTTGCTGTAACCATCGTTGGAAATTTAGCCCTGCCACAGAGGCAATTAAACCCAATACGGCATAGACCATTGCCATACTAAATACAAAAGTAAGTGCAATCGTCCACGCTTTAACGCCTTTATGTTCACGAACAATCAATGAGGTCAAAATCGGCAACATTGGTAAAGAACACGGCGTAAATGCCAATAAAATTCCTAAGCCTAGAAATAATAACAAGCTATAAGCAAGAGAGTGCTGTGCCAATGTGCTTGACCACTGTTGGTCTTGCGCCATATTGGTTGAATTATTCAGCTTTAAATCATTAGATTTTTCAGTTGTAAGTTCATCCCTCTCTGCGGTCTGAGCATTTAAGCTATTTGCAGAACGAGCAACATCTAAAAAACGTTTTTGTGAATTAGAACTGACATTTTCGACACTAACCAACCCATCAGCATCGGTTTGAAATTCAATATTTTGAGGTGGATAGCAAATACGGTCTTTGGCACAACCCTGCCATGTAACACGATAATGTTGAGATGCTTGAGTGCTAATCTCAAACTCTGCTTGCTGATAATAAACTTGGCTATGACCATAGTTTTCATCGTACTGTTCAATTGCTTTGGGTAATTTCAACGTAACAGGTTGATTGCCTTGTTGAACCTCAAATTTGTGTTGATAGAGATAATAATTAGGCTGAATGGTCCAGTGTAACCGTGCTTGATTGGTTTTGGTCGATTCAACTGAAAATGCAAATGCCTGTTCAGGAGTCAGTAACGGTGCTGATAGATTGTCTTGAGCGTAAACCAAAGACGTACACAACAACAATAAAGTAGCCAAAAAGTATTGGATCAGCGAGACACTAGCCTCACCCCGAACATTCATTTTCATATCATCTCTCTATGTTCTCTCAAATGCCCGATTTCTTGAATGGCAGTTCAACATAGAGCATTTGAAAGATCATCTATCAGAATAAAACGGATACGCCTAAACCACCGTTATAACTTCTCACATCACCATCTAAGTCAACACCCACACTTGCATCAAGCTGTGCACGATCATTGATGGCATAAACCAATCCAGTCCCTAAACCATATTGATAGTCTTGGCTCTCTGCTTTGCGATAAACAAACTCTGAAAAACCAGATAATCTACCCGCAATTTTATAATCAATGGTTGGAATTGCAGTCACAGCCCAATCACTGTTTTGTGCTTCATAGCGCATGGTAATAGATGTACCCACCAAATCGTTGAACTTATATGCAACTGCTGAAGTGAGGCTATAAATATCATCGTGATTCGTGAATTCATCATTGCCAGTCGCAATAATCGCTTCTGCTAACAATGCCATTGTTAAACGATCATCTTTTAAATTAATCGCCTTTTTCAAACCAATACTGACATCACCTAAACCATTGGTTTCTTTCTTAGTGCCAGCATGTTTATATTGCTGCCAAACAGGACCTTGCCAACCCAGTTGCAGTTCTAGACCATCAGCTAAACCTGTGCGTAAAAGCATGTCAGCGTTTAATGTAAGCGTTTTATCTTTTACGCCATCGACAGTTCCTTCTTGATAGCTTACGCTCGGTAGTCCTTGCTCCCACGCCAAGTGACCTACTGGCGTAATCCCCGTGCCCATGCCAGCCCCAGGACGGTCAAAAGAAAATTCTGCTGCAAATGTTGCAGTTGACATAATTGATGCAGCAACCAAGCCTAATACTTGAAACTTTTTCATTATTCTCCCCTTTATATCTTGTTGGCTAGACTTATGCCGTTAGCTCTTTTGACATTTTTGCGCCATGCTGACGCAATAATTCGAGTGTCTCTCGCTCTTCCTTCAGCGATTCTGACCAATCAATTTCATCAAAATCACAATCAAAAAACAGTTGGCTAATTGAAGACAAAATCGTTAGACCCTCTTCATCTCTTGTGTTTGGATCGACTTTTTCATCGAGTAAGCGTTGAACCACAGGTGCGCATGCTGAACTTGCAGCATCCCAAAGCGGACCATAAAACTCTTCCGCATCCCATAAATGAAGATTGGCCTTCGCTTGAATTAATGCGTCTAAAATAGCAAGATAAACGTGAAGTTCTTGTTGTTTTTCATCTTCACTCAATGGCTTGCCAGCTTCATAAGCCTCACAAATTTTTTCCCACCACGCAAACAAACCATCACAAAGAACTGAAACAGGTGGTCCTTGTTCTGGATCAATAAAGTTCGGGTCAAGTCCTTCAGCAAGTAATGCTTGCACTTGGTCTAAATCGAGTTGTTGTATGGCTTGCACCAAGGCCTGCTGCTGATTGCTTAACATGACCAATTCTCACAATGTATTTAATGTTTCTATTATGCCGAATATCCCGACAGGATTTTATAAAACAACCTAAAAATCATGTATAAATTTGATATACACAAAAAAAAAGCCCAAAACTGGACTTTTTTTTCGCGTTTATCTTTACGCTTCATCATCAACTTTTACATCGTCATCGACGTCAACATATTCTGGCAAGCCACCACGGTGATGGTCTTTTTTCTCATATAAATGTTCCAGGCTGCGTTTTAGTTTATCAATCGCACCATGGATAGATGCATCAATATTTGCCGCCTTGTTTGTCACAGCAACAGGTTTCAGGCCTGCTGGACGAGCCTCGATCATACAGCGTTTGTCATGATCTCCCGTTTTTTCCCCATTTTCATCACTAATATGAACCGAAAAATGTGTAATACGCTCGCTATAGCGTTGAAATTCTTGCGTAAGTTCTGCACGGACATAACTAATTAAACGTTCGCTACCTTGAATGTTCTTATCTGTACGGATTTCAATATTCATAAATATCTTCCTCTCTTTTCTATTGAGACGGTGCTACAAAACTTTGTTATCTGGCACACTTTGAGCATGCATTCATTCAGTGCAGTTGTATATTCTGATTATGTAAATGCTTGTGGTCTCCTTGCTTCGCATCTGTTGCTTTTCAGTAGTTAAGAAGATCTTCTATAACTCCAATATCTGACTTTCATAACAAATATGCAAGCTGATTTTTGACATTTTTATTAAAACTTGATCAAAAAGATTTTTAAATTCATTGGCTTTTTTCTTTTGGTCGGTTCTATACAAATCTTTTGAGCATCTGGTCAAATTTGGCTTTATTTTTGCTTAATTCCTTGTATGCTTTACACGCCTTTTTTGGGGGGATTTTTTAAATGCAATTGAAGCAACTTGCAGCGACTTGTTTATTGGTATCTACAGCAGCTTTCGTTCAGGCAAAGCCTATTTGGCAAGATTTTAGCCTCACTGGTTTATACGGTGAGAACTATGAAGTTGTCGATGAAAAACAAACGACTTTAACTGTCGAATACGCTGCAAAAGTACAATATGCCGACGTATTCTTCTTTATGGATCGTATGCGTGGTGGTGACGATCATAAAAGTACCTATTTCGAACTTTCTCCACGCTTGAGCTTGGGTGAGGTTTCAGGTCAGAAACTTGCTTTTGGTCCGATTAAAGATGTGTTGATCTCAACAACATGGGAAAGCAATAACGATGACTTTTCTAGTTTTGACAACTTCTTGTACGGTGTAGGTTTTGATTTAGCAATTCCATATTTCCAATATGCGAATGTCAATTTCTACCGTGCTAATAATGAAAACACTGCTGATGACTATCAAATGACGATTGCCTATGCATTGCCATTTAAAGTATCTAGCGAAGATTTCTTAGTTGATGGTTTCCTTGACTGGTCTACAGCAGAAAAAGACCATGCAAGTGAACTCAACTGGACAACCCAATATAAATGGAATGTAGGTAAACACATTTCACCTGAAACACGTTTATATTTGGGCGTAGAACATTCTGTTTGGAATAACAAGTTTGGTATCAAAGGCAGCGACGAAAATAATGTCAGTGCTTTAGTGAAATACCATTTCTAAACGGTTTTGACTGATCAAAACAGCAAGGAATTCCTTGCTGTTTTTTTTTAGATCACGCATATTGAAATAGATGAATTTTCTTTTATTTTGTTATGTCTCACGATCTTATACTTGCAACGCACACACTACAAAACTCTTATCAAATTCGTTTTGCAACTACTGATGATCTTGAGCAGATTCTCGCTATTTATAATCATGAAATCATCACGGGCACAGCCAACTGGAATGATCAAGCCGTTACTTTAGCGCAATATCAACAGCGCTTTCAGGAGATGCAACAACAGCAATCTCCTATGATTGTAGTTGAAGATCAATCATTGAGAAAAATTGCTGGTTATGCCTATTACTCTGCCTTTCGTAGTATTACAGGCTATCGTCAGAGTATCGAACATTCTGTTTTTATAGATCCGAATTATGCTCGTCAGGGTTTAGGCAAAGCCCTCATGCAACAACTGATTCATCTTGCGACTCAACAGCATATGCATGTCATGGTGGCAGCGATTGATAGCGAAAATACGGGTTCAATCGTATTACATCAACAACTGGGTTTTATTCAAACTGGTTATATGCCACAAGTGGGACAAAAGTTTGGCAAATGGCGTGATTTAGTTTTAATGCAACTACAATTGAGTCGTTCATAAACAGAACAATTTCATCTCTACTATGCATATGTAGTTGGTTAGAATAAAAACATCTCATTTACAAAATAATTTAAAACATGAAAATTTCACAACTCGCTTTAATCATTACATGTGCTTCAGCAACAACCGTTAGTTTTGCAGAAACGTCTTTTGAGCAAGAATTACAGCAAGGCTGTGCCAAAGTAAAACAATACGCTCTAAATGGGAAAAAGCTCTACGACCAAAAGCAATATGCCAAAGCAGTGAAACAATTTGAAGATCAAGCCGCATGGGCACATTTCTGCCAAATGAATGCTGAAGAAAGCGGTATTAAAGTGACTGATCGAGAGATTGAAATAGCCAATAATAATGTAGGGTTGAGTTATGCAAAATTAGGTAAACCACAATGGGCAAGAGTATGGTTTTTAAGAGATGAAGATTCAAAAATCAGTCTATACAATTTAAAACAGCTTCCTAAACCGCAGATCACAAAAGACCTACAAGGCACTTATGTCCGAGCCAATGGTTTCGGACAATGGGATTACATCACGGTCAAGAAACAACAAAATAAATATCTAATTAATTTTGAAGGTTATTATTTTGGCATTCGTGGTCTTATTTATGGTCCCAATTTAGGTGAGTTTGATACCACAATGCCGATCACTGCAAAGCAAGCCAACTATCATTATGAGGACTGTCAGATTAAGCTTCAATTTACGAATGATACAAATAATGGTCAAAAAATTGAGGTGAAACAAAATAACGGCGAGTCTGGATGTGGTTTTGGGCATAACGTCTATGCGGGCGGCACGTTCTATAAGGTTGAAGGCAAATAAATGATCTTTACCCTCAAACTCAACAAAAAATTTAAGAAAACTTATGAGTCTCGGAAACGTCATTCACAACCTGCGTAGTCTTTGAAAGATATTGTTCCTGCGAAACAATAGAAAAAATCCAAGAATTGAACAGGTTTTGTGAATGACAATGCCTTTGGTTACTTTGGGCAAAACCAAAGTAACTCCAGCGGAAGGCGTATTTAAAAATTAGAAGACTACTAGGTATGACTCCGAAAGATAATCATTTTTTTAATATCTAGTTTCTAAATAGTAAAATGAGATATATAGGGTCGATACTAAATCGCCACCAACTCCCTTATCCCCTTTTCAGGCATATCGCCCCCCTGTCCTTGCGCGATCACTTGACCACGCGCCATCACCGTATAGTTATCTGCCAGTTCTTCAGCAAAATCGTAAAACTGCTCCACCAAAACGATCGCCATTTCACCCTGATCTGCCAATTTACGAATCACTCGACCAATGTCTTTGATGATCGAGGGCTGAATCCCCTCAGTCGGTTCATCCAAAATCAAGACTCTTGGCTCCGAAGCCAACGCTCGCGCAATCGCGAGCTGTTGCTGTTGACCACCTGACAAATCTCCACCACGGCGATGCTTCATTTCATCCAAGACAGGAAAAATTTCGTAGAGATAACTCGGTACTTTCCGCGTTTTTGCACCTGAAAATTTCGCCATACCAATTAAGATATTTTCCTCTACGGTTAAAGTTGAAAAAATATCTCGTCCTTGCGGCACGTAAGCCAATCCTGCACGTACTCGTTGCTCAGGGGACATTTTGGCAATATCTTTGCCATCTAGCAAAATCTGCCCTGATTTAATCGGGAGAATCCCCATCAAGCATTTCAGCAACGTGGTTTTACCAACGCCATTCCGTCCTAGAACGACACTGCATTCCCCTACAGGCGCTTGAAAAGACACGTCACGCAGAATATGACTACCACCATAAAACTGGTTAACTTCTTTCACTTCTAACATGGCAGTCTCCTAGCGTCCCAAATACTTTTCAATCACATCTTCATTGGCTTGTACCTCTGCCAATGTGCCCTCTGCCAAAATTGCGCCTTGCGCCAATACCGTAACTTTCTCGCTGATAGTGTCAATAAAGCTCATGTCATGCTCGACCACTACTAAGGTGTGATTCTTTTTAAGTTCTAAACATAATTCAGCGGTGCGTTCTGTTTCCGCATCGGTCATACCCGCCACAGGCTCATCCAATAAAATCAGCTTCGGACGTTGCATCAATAACATACCGATTTCTAACCACTGCTTTTGACCATGAGATAATAATCCTGCGGGCTTTTTTACAAATTCCTTTAAGCGAATTTGCTCCAAACTTTCCTCCAGTGCTAACTGTGCTTCTGGATCAAGTCGGCTAAACAAACTTTTTTTCACTCGCTTATCGCGTGGTGCAGCGAGCAATAAATTTTCCATCACAGTGAAATTTTCAAATACCGTTGGTTTTTGAAATTTGCGCCCAATCCCTGCTTCCGCAATTTCCTCGGTACTCATTTTGGCAAGATCATAGTTTTGTCCAAAAAAAGCAGTGCCCGTGGTTGGACGCGTTTTACCTGTAATCACATCCATTAGTGTGGTTTTCCCCGCACCATTTGGTCCAATGATGCAGCGCAATTCACCTTCAGCGATGTACAGTGATAAATCATTGAGAGCGCGAAACGAATCAAACCACACACTGACTTTTTCCAAATACAAGGCAATCCCATGACTAAAATCTGCGCCTTCAGTTTTGGCGCGTCCATAGCCCTCGCCGAGTTGACCGCCATGTTGAGCTGAGTCTAGGAATAAATCACTCATTTAATTGCTCTCCTTTTTAAAACGGTCAAATAAACCAATCACACCTTTCGGTAAGAAAATCGTCACCACTATAAATAAAGCACCTAAGATCAATAACCAAGCTTCTGGTGCTGCAACTGTGAAATAAGTCTTCACAGCATTGATTAAACCTGCACCAAGAATGGGTCCGATCAAGGTACCACGCCCCCCTGCGGCAACCCACACTGCCATTTCAATCGAGTTGACTGGATTCATTTCACTTGGGTTAATAATGCCAACCTGTGGCACATACAACGCCCCTGCGATACCTGCAATCACTGCCGATAGCACCCATGCTGAAAGCTTGTACCAGAGTGTGCGATAGCCCAAATATTGCAAGCGGTTTTCACTATCACGAATCGCGCCAAGAACTCGACCATAAGGACGATTCATCAGTTGACGTAAGCCGATAAAACACAGCATTAACACCAAAGCAGTGACAAAACATAAAGTGGCACGCATTGGTGCAGAAGTGATATCAAAACCGAGTAAGGTTTTAAAACCCGTGAAGCCATTGTTACCACCAAAACCCGTCTCATTGCGGAAGAACAAGAGTGCCGCTGCAAAGGTCATGGCTTGGGTAATAATTGAGAAATACACACCCTTGATTTTGGAGCGAAAGGCAAAGAAACCAAAAATAAAGGCAACTAAGGCAGGCACAGATAAAACCAAGATCATTGCCCAAGCAAAATGCTCAGTCCCGACCCAATACCAAGGGAGTTCTGTCCAACTGAGGAACCGCATGAAATCAGGTAAGCCATCGCCTGCGGATTCACGCATCAAATACATGCCAAAGGCATAACCACCGAGGGCGAAATATAAACCGTGCCCCAAGCTTAAAATCCCCGCATAGCCCCATACTAAATCCAATGCCAACGCAACCAAAGCCAAGCACATGATTTTGCCAATCAACGTAATCCAATACGCTGACAGATAAAATGCCGAATCAGGGGATAACAAATGCAACCACGGCAAAGCCAGTAACACCGCAAAACATACGGCAATCGCGATTGCACTATACGGTTTATCTGCAAATAAAGAAGTGATTTTCATTGGCTTACTCCACGAAACGACCTTTGATGGCAAACAAACCTTGTGGACGCTTTTGGATAAACAAAATCACAAGAACCAAGAGAATAATTTTTGCTAAAACTGCACCTAGACCAATCTCCAAAACTGTACCGCTAATCCCTAAACCTAAGGCTGCAAGTACTGCCCCCCATACTTGACCCACACCACCGACGACAACGACAAGGAAGGCATCAATAATGTAGTTTTGCCCGAGATCAGGGCCAACATTGCCGACTTGTGCTAACGCACAACCTGCCAATCCAGCTAAGCCTGAACCTAAGCCAAATGCCAGCATGTCGATACGTGCAGAACGAATGCCCACGGCACGCGCCATTTGACGGTTTTGTGTCACAGCACGGATAAATAATCCGAAACGGGTTTTATTTAATAAGAAAACTAAAAGCAGTAAGACCGCCACAGTAAAACCAATAATCGCAATACGGTTATACGGCAACATCAAGCTTGGCGTCAGGGCAATTCCACCACTCAGCCATGCGACATTCGACACTTCAACGTTCTGTGCACCAAAGATCATGCGAACCGATTGCATCAAGATTAAGCTCACACCAAAGGTTGCCAATAATGTTTCTAGTTGGCGACCATACAACGGGCGAATCACCGTGCGTTCAATCAACATGCCAATCAGTGCACTCACCAGAAATGCAGCAGGAATCGCTGCCAATAAATACCAATCAACCAAGCCTGCAAAGTGCGTTTTAAAAAAACTTTGAATGACGTAAGTGGTATAAGCACCGATCATGATGAGTTCACCATGTGCCATATTGATGACACCAAGCAAACCATAGGTGATTGCAAGACCAAGTGCTGCTAAAAGTAAAATACTAGCGGTACTGAGACCTGAAAATACATGCCCTGACCATTCACTGATTTGAATGCGCGTTTTAATTTTATTTTGTGCTTCAAGCAAAGCTGCTTTTAATGCAGGATTACTTTGTGGTTGTTCTAAGCTTTGGTTAATCAACGCCAATACATCGGGACGATTCGAATCCCCTAAAACTTTGGTCGCTTCGATCTTGGTAAACTCATCTGAGCTATTAAAATCTAAACGTGCTTTCAGTTGTGCCAAACGTGCTTTAACCGCTTCACTTTTTTCATTGAGATAGAGTTGTTTGATCGTTGCTACATCGAGCTCATCTAAATTATTTTCTAAAATGTCCACCGCAGCTAAACGTTGTGATGCATCGTCTGAATTCAATTTAACTTTGGCTTGTCCAAAGTTCAGTGCCTTACGTAAAGTATTGACCAGCGTCACTTGAGATAAATCTGAGGGCCAAGTGTCGATGGCTTGCAATTGCGGATAACTTAATAATTTTTCATCGTTTTTTAAAATGTAAGTATGACCTGAACTATCGGTATATAACTCATTTTGATCAATATACGCGACCAATTGATCCAGTTGCTCAATACTCGCTGGCCATTGATTCAACATGGCACGGCGAGTAGCAAAGTCAGATTTAACAAAAGTTTGGATGGCATCCTGAGAAGTTGTAGACGTCACGGTTGTTGGTGAGGTAACTTCTGCCCATGCAGGATTAAATATGATCTGTGCCATGATGCAGAGCATTGCCAAAACATAGTGTTTCGCCATAAGACTCCCCCTTATATTTTCTATTTAAACCAATCAATCAGAAATAAAACTAAGAAAAACCTGCTGCCAAAACAGCAGGTTGCATGGAACAATTATTTAGGAATATATGGGCTCCAAGGCTCAGCTTTGATGGTTTGAGGCGTTTTATAAACCACATCAAATTGACCATCACCACGGATTTGTCCGATCATCACAGGTTTATGTAAATGGTGATTGGTTTCATCCATTTTGAGGGTATAACCCGATGGTGCAGCAAAAGTTTGACCTGCCATCGCATCACGAACTTTATCAACGTCCGTTGTACCTGCTTTTTCAACCGCTTGTTTCCACATATTGATACCCACATAGGTCGCTTCCATCGGATCGTTGGTCACAACTTTGTCAGCATTTGGAAGCTTGTATTCCACTGCATACTGTTTGAATTTATTCACAAACTCGGTATTTTTCGGATTTTTAACTGACATGAAATAGTTCCATGCCGCTAAATGACCCACCAATGGTTTGGTATCAATTCCACGTAATTCTTCTTCGCCAACTGAGAAAGCCATCACTGGAATATCAGCAGCTTTAATACCTTGGTTGCCTAACTCACGATAGAAAGGAACATTGGAATCGCCATTGATGGTGGAGATCACCGCAGTCTTTTTACCTGCGGAGAATTTCTTGATATTGGCAACAATAGTTTGGTAGTTGCTATGACCAAACGGTGTGTACTCTTCCATGATGTCTGCATCGGCAACACCTTTAGACTTCAGGAAAGCACGCAGGATTTTATTGGTGGTGCGTGGGTAGACGTAATCTGTACCGAGTAAAACAAAACGTTGTGCTTTACCACCCTCATCACCCATTAAATATTCCACCGCAGGAATGGCTTGCTGATTCGGTGCTGCACCTGTATAGAAGATATTTTTAGACTGTTCCTGACCTTCATATTGCACTGGATAGAACAACAAACCATTTAACTCTTCAACCACAGGAAGAACCGACTTACGTGATACTGATGTCCAGCAACCGAAAATAACGGCAACTTTGTCCTGAGTAATTAACTGACGTGCTTTTTCAGCAAATAGCGGCCAATCTGATGCTGGGTCAACAATGACAGGTTCGAGTTTTTTACCCATCACCCCGCCATTGGCATTGATTTCATTAATGGTCATCAATGCAGTATCTTTCAGAGAGGTCTCAGAAATTGCCATCGTGCCAGAGAGTGAATGTAAAATCCCCACCTTAATCGTATCGCCATTTGCTGCAGGTGCCACTTTCGTTTCAGTTTTTGTTTGTTCTGTTTTTTCGGCTGGTTTTGAACAACCGACCAGTCCTACCCCCATCATCGCTGCCATAAGAACGGACATTGACATTAATTTGTTTTGCATCTTTGTTCTCCACAGATTGATCTTTTGATTTTTACTGAGTGGAGTTATTCAATTTTTATGCCAACAATTTAAGCTATTGTTTTATTTTAATATTTATTAAATAAAATAAACAAGAATCCAATCTTGTATACAACATTGCATACAAAAAGAACGAGATGAACTAAAATGATGCAGATTAATTTATCCTAAATATGGCTAGACCCTAGATAAAGAAAAGCCAAGCATGAGCTTGGCTTTTAATCTTTTAATTAAAAAGAATTAAACAACTATATCCGCTAAATTACCTTTCTGTTCTAACCAATGCTTACGATCACTCGAACGTTTTTTTGCCAGCAATTTATCTAATAACCCTGCGGTAAAATGCGCATCATCCAAATCAAGTTGGACTAAACGGCGCGTATTTGGGTCCATCGTGGTTTCACGCAATTGACTCGCATTCATCTCACCCAATCCTTTAAATCGAGTGATTTGCGGATTTTTATTACCTTTCACTTTTTTCAAAATGCTTTCGAGTTCACTATCATCTAGCGCATAATAAACATCTTTACCAATATCAATACGATACAGTGGTGGCATTGCGACAAACAAATGACCATCTTCAACTAAAGTCGGGAAATGTTTCACAAACAAGGCACAGAGTAATGTCGCGATATGTAGACCATCAGAGTCTGCGTCGGCAAGAATACAGATTTTGCCATAACGCAATTCAGATAGATCATCGCTACCCGGATCAACCCCTATGGCAATCGCAATATCATGTACCTCTTGAGAAGCGAGCACCTCATCCGAAGATACTTCCCATGTATTTAGAATTTTTCCACGAATCGGCATAATCGCTTGGAAATTCTTGTCACGCGCTTGTTTAGCACTTCCACCTGCCGAATCCCCTTCGACAATAAACAACTCACTGTCTTCACGCGTTAAACCGACACAATCAGCCAGTTTTCCGGGTAACGCAGGACCAGAGACGATCTTTTTACGCTCCACTTTTTTCGCTGCTTTTAAGCGACGCCCAGCTTTAGCAATTGCCATTTCAGCTAACTGCGTTGCAATCTCAGCATGTTGGTTTAACCATAAAGCAAACGCATCTTTGGCAATATTCAGCACAATATTGGAGGCTTCACGACTGGATAAACGCTCTTTGGTCTGCCCCGAAAATTGAGGTTCTTGGAATTTCAGCGATAGAATGAAATTGACCCCATCCCAAACATCTTCTGCCGAAAGTTTCATATTACGTGGTAATAAATTACGTAATTCACAGAACTCTCGTAACGCCTCCGTGACCCCTGAACGCAATCCATTGACATGCGTACCACCTTGCGCGGTTGGAATCAGGTTGACGTAGCTTTCCTGAATCTGCTCACCCCCCTCGACATTCCAACAGATCGCAAATTCACAAGCTGCTCGCTCTGCTTGTCCACTACTGACAAATGCAGGATCAGGTAGAATCTCTCGATCCTCAAGTTCATCCATTAAATAGTCGACTAGACCATTTTCAAATTGCCATTCGATTTTTTCATTATTGATTTTATCGTCATAAATAATTTTTAAGCCCGCCGCTAAAACGGCTTTAGCTTTCAAATTATGCTTCAATGCTTTTAGTGCAAATTTTGGACTATCAAAGTATTTTGCTTCTGGCCAAAAGCGAACGGTTGTTCCTGTCGCACGTTTCGCAACTTTACCTTCTAACACCGATAATGGTGCAACAGGTTCACCTTGTTCAAACGCCATTTGATACAAGTTACCTTGGCGTTGTACCGCAACCTCAACGCGTGTTGATAAAGCATTCACGACAGAAATACCGACACCATGTAAACCACCAGAAAATTGGTAATTATCGGTACTAAATTTTCCGCCTGCATGTAATTTGGTCAAAATAATTTCGATACCACTTTGTCCATATTCAGGATGAATATCGACTGGCATACCTCGTCCATTATCTTCGACTGACAATGAACCATCTTCATAGACCGTGACACAAATTTGATTGGCATGTCCTGCAAGTGCTTCATCCACCGCATTGTCAATCACCTCTTGCGCCAAATGGTTTGGACGAGAGGTATCGGTATACATACCGGGACGACGACGAACAGGATCTAAACCTGAAAGAACTTCAAGGGATTGTGCCGTGTATTGTGTCACTTGGTCTGACTTCCTTATTAGAGGGCTGTCGATAAAAATTGGAGTACGAAAGGTAATTTTTCTTCAAAATCATCCATTGCATGATTACCATCAGCGTCGGTTAAAATCAATGCAGATGGTTGTGCTGCATTATAATAACGTTGTGCTTGACGATAATCCAAGACTTCGTCACCTCGTTGCAACAGTACAAGAATTTTATCAGCATGCTTTAACTTCGTGTCAGCAATTGATTGTAATTGCTGCAATTGGTCGGCATCGAGTGTCCATGAATCAGTGACTTTGAGTGGGATTTGTTCAATCCCGAATAAATCTTCGAATAACTGCCATGGTTGCATAGCAGGATTAATCAGTACAGCAGGGCATCTATATTTTGCGACAAGATATGTCGCATAAAATCCCCCTAGGCTACTTCCAACCAATCTCACTTGATCGAGTGGTAAACTTTCAATCAGCTTAGAAATATCTCTTAAAACGTGTTCAGGCGGTTTATTCAAATCAGGTAAATGCACATCAACATGCTCAACATTTGTGCAATATTGTTCTAATTGTTGCCCCTTTTTTGACATGGGGCTGCTTTGAAAGCCATGTAAATAAATAATTTGCATACGCACCATAATAGACAACAGCTTGACTTATTATCAAATAAATCACATTATTTAGGTTAATAGATAAATAAATAACAATATAAATTACATTTAAGCTTGATATTGTCTGACACAAAAAACGATAGTGCACTCCGTTCATCAGTATTCTAAAAAAATTACTTATGAAACACATAAGATGTAAGCGTTTGTTGTAGTTTATCTAAAGAATATTAAGTCAATTACTTCAAACCTTCGGTATATATCAAGGATGGGGAAATCAATATGCCAAGTTTAACGCCTCTGCATGAAACCTACTGCAAATGGGACAGTACACCCCCGAGTCAGGCAGATGTTTTGGAAGGTTTGGCGCAAGTTGTGAGCACGAGCTTAAGTGGTGTTCACGAATTGGTGCAATTAGTGCAAACAGAAGTGTTACGGACAACACTTAGTTTAAGCGCACAAAAAGCTAAAAATTTACAGAAACTTCCACAGTTACAAAAATTTTATCAATTTTCTTATGACACATTACAGAAGTACGGTAGCAATTTTCTTGCACCAAGTTTACGTCATATTATTGAAAAATTCCCTGTGCTGCATGATAAACCCCTGACACCAACACTGCATTTCGTGGTGGGTGCATTAAACGGGATTTTTGGAGACTTTTTCTTAAAACAACACAACCCAATGGCTTTACCTATGGTGCTTTATGATCATTATGGATCATTACAACAAGGTGAATTAACTGGTCGTATTGTCATTCTTACACATGGTCTGTGTATGAATCATCTCAGCTGGTCAAATAGCCGTTATGGTGGAATTGGTGAACGTCTGCTTGCGCAACGGGACAACAACACCATGTTATATCTGAACTACAATACAGGGCGTCGTATTTCTGCAAATGGTCGAAGCTTTGCCAATGTACTTGAAGATTTAGTACAACGAAATCCAAGAATCACCAGCATTGATTTAATCGGACACAGTATGGGTGGCTTGGTTTCTCGTAGTGCCCTATTTTATGGCAAACAGAATCTCTATCAATGGGTGCATATGGTTGAGAATTTAGTTTGTATTGGTTCGCCACATCATGGTGCGGCGCTAGAACGCTTTGGTTTTATTTTGCAAGATAAATTGGGCGCGTTCCCTTTTATTAGCTTAATTGGTCAACTGATCAACATTCGTAGTAATGGTATTTTAGATTTGCGTCATGGCAGTGTTCGAGATGACGATTGGGAACATAATAATGCACGTATTGGCTTTGCTGATGATAATCGTAAACCTGCACCATTACCCTCTCATATCAATACCTTCTTAATCGCAGGTACTTTAGAATTTGAGAAATTGCGTAATAAAGCACTCTCTGTCATTGGCGATTATTTGGTCAGTGTGAAAAGTGCGCTAGGTGAACATCAAAATCCACGCTTCCAACTTAAATTACCAGAAACCCATAAAGCCGTATTCTATGGTTTAAACCATTTTGAAATTCAGTACCATTCGAGTGTTGCTGAACAGATTACACGTTGGTTATATCCCGATGTTGACGAAGTCGTTGAGGAAGGTATCCAAACACATTTAATCAATGTTCCGAATAATTATACTTTTGATGATTTAGATGGCATCGTAGAAACCTGATGTCAGTCTTCTTGATCTAAAAAAAGCCAACGTATCGTTGGCTTTTTTATTATTTAGCAACACTATAATGTCTAAACAACTGCCACAAACATACCAATAAGATCAAACTAAAATACAGCAACGACCACACGGGTAGAGATTGTCCTAAGAAAGTCCAATCTATTGCTGCACATTCGCCTGAACCTGAAAGCACTTCCTGAAATACCGCTTTCATTGGCAATGCATCAACTAAATAGTCCAAGCCTGGACCACAACTTGGCACCTTATCAGGTGGTAAATGCTGTAGCCAAACATGACGAGATGCCACGCCCACTGACCAACCGATGGATAAGGTCGCTAATAGTGCATAAAAACGTTTAAAACCATTTGAAATCGGATTATGAATAAATGCCACTAATGCAATCAATCCCATTCCAATTAAGCCAATACGTTGGAAAATACACAGTGGGCAAGGCTCTAAACCTTGCACATGTTCTAAATACAACGCAAACGAGATACCAATAATACTCGTTAGTACCAATAATGCACTAACTAAGCGGTAAGTCCATCGCATGGGAAGTCCTCTAAAATTTTAACGGTATTGCGCAAGATATTGTTCAAAGCTGATGTCGTTATCTTGTTCAAGTTGCGCCTGTTTTTGCAACGATGTTTGCGCTAATTCTGCAAAATATTGTTCTCTTTCTGCACTCAATTGATGTTGTTCATAACGATTGACATGTTGTTGAGCCATGACACTCCCGAAGCTCCATGTCCCACCATTATCCAAAGTATCTTTAATCACATGCGCGGAAAGCGTATTTTCAACATGATCTAAACGCTGCTGCATCACTTGGATTGCCTCAGAATATAACTGTGAACCATCCATTTGATCTAACAAAGTAGCGCAGTCTTGAATCGCATTTAAATGACGTTGTGCCCAATCATGCAGTGAAACTATTGTTTCACCTTCTATAATTTTAGCATCTACTGCACGTCCACGATTGACCACTTCAGTTTGATTATGATCAATTTGCTCTTGCTCTTCTGCAAACAAATCAGGACTGTCATTTAATAAACAATACAATGCTAAACTTTCAAGAAAACCCGCTGAAATTTCATCAATTCCAATCGCACTATAAGGGTTCACATCTACGGCACGTAATTCTACATAGCCAACACCACGATTCTTCAAAGCTTGTGATGGGGTTTCACCTGCTTGTGGTACTTGTTTCGGACGAACTAGACTGTAGTATTCATTTTCGATTTGGAGCACGTGATCATTGATTTGAATCGGCTCACCCTGTTTATCATTTAAACCTAAATCGGTAAATTCAGGATAAGGGGTATGTACCGCTTTCTGTAATCCATCAAGATAATCGTGTAGATCGTTATAATGGATGCCCAATTCTTTTTGTGCTGAATTTTGGTATCCCAAGCGCCCCATGCGTAAGGCAGTTGCTTCAGGTAAATAGAGAGTGCCCTTGACCAGTGGCTGTAGATGATGTTCACGGCCTGTTAGGAAACAGCGGCAGACCGATGGGCTTGCACCCAACAAATACATCACTAAAGGGGTAAGTCGGATAAAGTTTCGAATCAGGCCAAAATAACGATGGCTACGATAATCCTGCAAACTGAGTTGTTTTAATTCTGGCTTGGTTTCATGTTGTTGCAATACTGCAAACAATTGATCAGGAAAAGATAAATTGTAATGCACGCCAGAAATGGTTTGCATACGGCGGCCATAACGTACACCTAAACCATGACGGTATAAGGTTTTAAAGCGGCCAATATTAGAAGTGCCGTACTGTGCTAATCGAATATTTTCTTCATTATCATCCAACATACACGGCATGGACAGTGGCCATAATCTTTCGCCTTCTTCTAGCTGCTGATGTACCACGCTATGAATATCTCTTAATTCATCTAATGCAGCCGCGATGGTTGTTTTCGGTGTAGTAATAAACTCCATCAATGCTTCTGAATAATCTGTCGTAATATGCGGATGTGTTAGTGCAGAACCTAAAGCTTCTGGATGATTTTTTTGTGATAAAAATCCATTGCTTTGCATACGTAAACTTTCGCGTTCAATACCGCGTAGCATCCCCTTTAATAGCGAAGCATCTACACAAGTCGGTATCACAGAGGAAGAATGTATGCTGGGTTGATTCATAATTTATATGCTCGCTTATTTAAGATCAGCCAACCACATGAATGGTCGCGACTTGGTTATTCTGCCAATTATAACGACAATTGTGATCTAGTCATCTGATTTAGTTTGGCAATTTTTATCACAATCTTGTTATATAAGACATGCTGAAATTGTGATTTTATTAGAAATAAATCTTCCCATGAGCACTGAACTATGCAAGCACAGGATATTCTTAATTTTTGGTTTAATCCTGAACACCGTTCACTTTGGTTTGCCAAAAGTGATGAATTTGATGCAAAAATTCGCGACCAATTTCAAATAATTCACCATCAAGCGATCCAAGCAGAGCTTTGGTCTTGGCGACACACACCAGAAGGTCGTTTAGCCGAAATCATTGTGTTGGATCAATTTTCTCGCAACTTATATCGTGATCAAGCGCAAGCTTTTGCCTATGACAACATGGCATTGATGCTTGCTCAAGAAGCAATTAGTTTACAACTCGATGCTCAACTGAATCCCGAACAACGCTCATTTTTATATATGCCATTTATGCATAGTGAATCTAAATTAATGCACGAGTTTGCTTTAAAACTGTTCCAACGTTTAGGGAACGAAATTAATTTGAGCTTTGAAAAAAAGCATAAAGTGATTATTGACCGTTTTGGGCGTTATCCACATCGTAATGCCATCTTAGGTCGAAGCTCGACACCTGAAGAACTGACCTTTTTAACACAACCAAATAGCAGCTTTTAAGTCTTTCGTCTCCTGAGACATTGAACATAGGAATTGCAAAATGAAATCTTTATTCATATGTGCCCCTCTCCTTGTTACATTAACACTGGCAGGATGTGTAACTGTTCCATCAAAACCCAAAACCTTCGATCAACTGGGTCAATTCACCGCTTATCCATTGAATAACAAAACTTACCGTATTGGTTTCCAAGCAGATAATAATTTGAGTTATGGTACGGCAGAGGAAATTACTTTACTCAAAGCCGCACAAACTACAGTCAAAAACGGTTTCCGTTATTTTACTGTTGTTGATGATCCGAGTAACGCACGACATAAAACGCAACGCCAAGCTGTGATTTATCCGACACCCTCTTATTACCCATATGGTTATTATCGCCGACATCCTGCCTTTTGGCCTGACCCATTCTATGATATGCCTCAAGTGGTCAATCTTGATCCAATCCAAGTGTCGTATACTATCGAGTGTTTTCAGACTCAGCAGCAATCACCTGATGCTTTTGATGCGCAACTCATTTTGCAATCATTAGGGCAAAAATACGGATTGAGTCCAACAGGAGACGTGTTGCAGCCCCCTGCGCCACCTCAAAAACAAAAAGTAAATTGATAAGGATGACTCAATGAATTCAGTCGAAGAAATTCACGTACCGAGCCTGCAAAGAAGTAAGTACTTCGCCACTATGGCATTGATTATTGCGGTTGTAGCATGGATTGGCTTAATGGTCGCGGCGCATTTTTTACCTGAATATAAATGGGTCATTCATATTTTTATGTTAGGTGCGGAAGCAGGTGTAGTTGGTGGGCTGGCTGATTGGTACGCTGTCACTGTACTTTTCCGCAATCCTTTTGGAAAAATGCCTTTACCCAAACTATTGCGTGACCATACCGAAATCATTCCACGGAATAAAGCGCGTATTGCAGAATCAATGGGGCGTTTTGTACAAGAAAACTTTTTATCTCCTCAAATTGTTGAACGCAGTTTAAAAAATGCTGACCTCAGTTTGGCCGTCGGTCAATGGCTAGCCAACCCTCAAAATAACCAGCAAGTCGTACAGATGATTCAACATACTGTACCGAAAATTTTTGAATTTGTGAGCCAAGATCAAATTGCCCACTTTGTGCAAAACAATAGTGTGCAATGGGTACGCAGTACCAAAATCAATAAACTCGCCAGTGAAATGTTACGTGCTGTTTTGGAAAATGACTTCCATCAAGACGTATTACAACGCGGTCTTGATTTAGCGCATGAGTGGATGGTCTCTCATCCTGAAAAGGCACGAGATCTATCACGTAAACTATTCCAAGAGTTAGGTGTTTGGAAACTCGCCAAAGGCGCAAGCTGGATTGGGATTGATGTGCAACAACGGACAATTGACTCACTGATTGAAAAAGTTGAATCGATGTTGGCCAATCCTGAACATCCATGGCGACAAGACATTGAAACCACCACGCATAATCTGATGTTGCAGCTTGCGGACAGCAACAGTGAAGCCAGCAAGCGCTTAAATCAGAGCAAGGATGATGTGCTGGACAGTCCGCAGGTGCTGAACTTTATTAGTGGTGCTGTGGCAATTTTATGTGATGCGATTAAAACGGATTTAATGCAGGAAGATTCTGGTATTGCAACGAATTTACAGGCGGCATTACAACAGCTTGGTGAAAGCCTGATTCAGAATGAAAAAGTACGTCAAGTATTGAATGAGAAAATGGTCGGCTTAGCGACGAATTTCAGTGAGCAATACAGCGACAAGATCATCCGTTATATCAGCGAACGTATCCACGAGTGGGATTCACGCGAAATGATCGCCAAAATCGAAAGTGAGGTGGGTGGTGATTTACACATGATCCGCGTCAATGGCGTGATTGTCGGGGCATTTATTGGCTTGGCACTGGGTATCATTCGTGCCATTGTTGAAAATGTTTTATAAATAGCAACAGAACGATGAGGGAATTTGCTCCTCATCGTTATGCAGATTGCGCCAGTTGCTGTTTACTTTCTTGATAATAACGAATCAAAGTATCTGTATCTTGTTTTAAAAATGCAGTTAGATAGGCTTTCACTTGTACCAATGAAAGTTGTTTAAAATGAACTTTTTCTTTCGCCTGTCGTGTAACTAATCCAAATATTTGTTTTTTTAGGGACAACCACTGGAATGTCTGTCTTGACGATAAAGTTAAGTTCCTGAGATGATCCGTAGGTATTCAATACGATTTCTATGGTCTGTTCTGTCTTTTCATCGGTAATGGTAAACGTTGGGCTAGCACCATCAAGCTGCAGCCAACGGCTTAATTGTTTTTTCCAGCCCATTTTATCAAAACGAGTTAATACCCCAATGGTATTCAGTGCCTCAAGCTGCTCTACATCTTTTAAATCAATATGATGTGGGTAGCGTATTTTTAGATCGAAACTGTCCATTACTCTATGTCCCATTTCACGGTAATTGGTATTTAATTTGAACCCCTCAATGGAAATTATAGCGCTTTACAGCAGCAACTAAAATAGCTTATCATCATGAAAAACAACAAATTTTTAGACAATTTCCAATAAAAAATGACCAATTCCGTCACTATTGTTTTTATTCAGACACAATTACCTGCTTTTTCCTGACATAAGACACATTTTTCAGTCGATTAACGGCAAAATTCAACATTTACCCTAATCACAATAACTTGGTCAGGCATCACTTTTCACTATACAATCACCGCAAAACAAAACGTCAATCAGGTTAAAAACAATGTTGCAGCTTCAGTCAAAACTCCCAAGCCAAGGTGTGACCATTTTTAGCGTGATGACTGAACTTGCACAACGACTGAATGCACTGAATCTGTCTCAAGGCTTCCCTGATTTCCCTGCTCCACCTGCATTGCTTGAAGCGCTGAGCCAAGCCACGCTTTCAGGTTATAACCAATACCCTGCGGGAGATGGTGTTTTAGTCCTCAGAGAACAACTGGCCAAACAGTTTTTACAACGAGATCAACTGCAACTCGATCCTGTCACCGAAATTACCATTACCCCTGGCGCAACCATTGCGATTTTTTGTGCCATTCAAGCCTGTATCCATGCAGATGATGAAGTCATTATTTTTGACCCGAGCTATGACAGCTATGCCCCTGCAGTACAACTGGCAGGGGGGAAATCTGTTCATATTCATTTAGAAGCACCAACATTTCAGGTGAATTGGCAAAAAGTTAAAGATTGTATCAATGCAAAAACTCGCATGATTATCGTCAATACACCGCATAATCCGACTGGTGCGATTTGGTCAGAACAAGACTGGCATCAACTGATTGAACTCATTCAAGATAAAAATATCGTTGTGCTCTCTGATGAGGTCTATGAACATCTCGTTTTTGATGGACAAAAACATTTTAGTGCACTGCAATTCCCCGAATTACGTGAACGCAGTTATGTAATCGGTTCTTTTGGAAAAAGTTATCATGTCACAGGTTGGAAAACGGGTTATTGCGTTGCAGCACCACATTTAATGCGTTTGTTTCGTCAAATTTATCAATTTGCCAATTTTTGCGGAACCACACCTTGCCAAATAGCATTAGCGAACTATATGCAGCAACATCCTGAGCACGTTCAGGAACTCCCGAACTTTTATCAGGCAAAACGGGATCTTTTTAATACCCAAATTCAAAACTCACGTTTCCAATTTATTGCATCACAAGGCACTTATTTCCAAAATCTCGATTATAGTGCGATTCGCCCTGACTTGAATGATGTGGAAATGTGCCAATTCCTCGCAGAGCAACACAAAATTGTCGCGATTCCTATTTCCGTTTTTTATCAACAAGCGCCCGAATCACTACGCCTGATTCGATTCTGCTTTGCCAAAACTGATCAGACTTTACAACGTGCAGGAGCAATCCTTGCAGAGTGTTGATCAACAAAAATAAACCGAACAATCATGACGTCAATATGACCGATGATGGTATGGTGGAAAAAGAAAAAATAGAAACGTTTCTGGGCGAAGCGTGAAGGAAATAGAATGACACCCCGCCAACCTTTGGTCATGCAACCCAATCTCTGGAAAACATTTTTTGTTTTTCTGGTTCCCTTGATTGCTACCAACATTTTACAGAACTTATCAGGAACGATTAATACCATCTTTGTCGGTCAAATGATGGGAGTAGATGCGATTGCTGCGGTGTCTGTATTCTTCCCAATTCTTTTCTTTTTATTGGCATTTGTGATCGGGATCTCCGCGGGAACGACTGTACTGATTGGACAGGCATGGGGTGCCCAGAATCTTGAGAAAGTCAGAAGTGTGATTGGTTCCACCCTGTTCATGACCCTGATTGGCGGTAGTGTGATTGCGGTTTTAGGTTGGAGCTTTGCCGAGCATATTTTGCAATTATTAGGTACAGATCCTAAAGTCATGCACCTCTCTCTGCCCTATGTTCGATGGATGCTGGTGGGTAGTCCATTATTGTTTGTCTATATTATTTATACTTCGATTTTACGCGGTGTCGGTGATAGTGTTACCCCTCTAATTGCATTAGGCCTAACCAGTCTGATTGGTTTGGCGGTCACGCCTGTTTTGCTCAAAGGCTATTTTGGATTCCCTGCTCTGGGCATTGTCGCGCCTGCTGTTGCAACAATCATGGGATATGCCGCAGTCCTTATTTTTCTGAGCTTCTATCTCAATTATAAGAACCATCCACTGAAAATAGATGCCCGTCTATTGAAAAGTATTCGTCACGATAGCAACCTAAGCAAACTAATCTTAAAGCTTGGTATCCCAACAGGCATCCAAATGGTGACAACTTCATTGGCAGGCTTAGTCATTATTGGTTTGGTTAATCATTATGGTGCACATGCGACCGCAGCATATGGTGCAGTGAACCAAGTACTCAACTATATTCAATTTCCAGCCCTCTCTATTTCAATTTCGGCTTCTATTTTTGCCGCGCAGGCGATTGGTGCAGGCAAGCCCGATTTACTGGCCAAAGTCACTCGTACTGCTTTAGGCATGAACTTCCTGTTTACAGGCAGCCTGATTGCTCTCGCCTATTTATTCTCAAAATATTTAATGGCTCTATTTATTACCGATCACAGCGTCATTGAACTTGGGCAACAGCTCTTATTTATTGTGTTATGGTCAATTTTATTCTTCGGTGCGAGTGCTATTTTTGCTTCAATCATGCGAGCTAGTGGAACCGTCAATGTTCCCATGATGATTAATATTCTCACTATTATTCTAATTGAAGTCCCTTGTGCCTATTGGTTTAGTTCGTTATGGGGCTTAACGGGCATTTGGACTGCTTATGCACTTTCTTTTGTCTGCTTATGCATATTACAAGCCTCTTATTATCAGTTCGTTTGGAAGAAAACCAAGATCAAAGTCCTTATTTAAAAATTTCTTTGATCCTCAAATAAAAAAGCCATTCTCTAAGAATGGCTTTTTTATGCTTGCAACTTACATCATTTTCGTTGCAATCGCTGCAAGACGTTGATAACCCGTCGGGAATAGACGTTGGAAAGAATCCACAATACGCGCATCTGTACCGATCAGCAGACGGCGCTTGTCTTTCAATACTGCATTTAAAATCTGACGTGCAGCTTCTTCTGGCGGTGTACGTAAGAATTTATCAAACTGCTTGATTGACTTGTTCGGGTCCATACCCAAGCTCTTTAAACTGTCATTCATTTTCGCCGCTTTTGCGATATTGGTACGGATACCACCTGGGTGTACACAAAGAGAACTTACGCCACTCTTTTCAATATCAAGTTCTTGACGTAATGATTCAGTAAAACCACGTACCGCAAATTTTGTTGCATTGTATGCGGATTGTGTTGGTTGCGAAGTTAAACCAAAAATACTTGAGATATTGATGATATGACCATCTTTGGTTTGCTTAATGAATGGTAAAAATTCTTTGGTGCCGTAAACCACGCCCCAAAAGTTAATGCCTACAATCCATTCCAAATCTTCATAACTTGCGCCTTCAACAGTTGAGCCAAGTGCCACACCTGCGTTATTAAAAATCATATTCACTGAGCCATGATCTTGAACAGTTTCTTGCGCCCATTGCTTCACCGCTGCACGGTTTGAAACATCAAGAACTTTGGTCGTGACTTTGATTGGATTTTGTTTTACCAACTCAACAGTTTGCGCTAATCCTTTCTCATTGATATCACTCAATGACAAATGGCAACCTTGTTTAGCCAATAAAATTGCCAATTGCTGTCCAATCCCAGAACCTGCACCTGTGATCGCTGCGACTTTATTTTTAAAATTTTTCATTGCCTATCCTTTGTATTTCGAATGATATGCACACATTTGTCTTGATCATGTGCAGTTTAAGCTATAACCAATATAATTTTGACAATACGTGTTGTCAATATAGTACACTACAGCTTTAAGACAAATGGCAATAACCAACATATTGCTTGTCATATTAGGTCTATTTACATTTCATGACGTAAGATGTTTAGACACGATGAAATAAGTTTTACGAAATTTAGTTATTATAAATTCGCAAGACTTGTTTAAAATGCAAATAAATCTTAGACATACGATTTAAAGACTTTTTAGGGAACGGTTTTTCCATGGCAACAGAAGATCTAGCGACACGCAAGAAAAATAATATCGAAGCGAAAGAGCGTCAGTTTAAAGGTCTCTCTTTAACTGAACGCAAAGAAGCTCGCCGCGAGAAATTGATTGAAGCAGGCATTGCGACCTATGGTACACAGGGTTTTTTTTCGGTCACTGTCAAAGATGTCTGTAATGAAGCCAAGCTGACAGAACGCTACTTTTATGAATCATTTAAGAAAAGTGAGGAACTTTTCCAAACCGTATTCTTAAAAATGATTGGCAAAATGCAAAATTGTTTAACCCAAGCTGTGCTCATGGCTGCACCTGAACCTAAGAATATGGTCACGGCAGGTTTATCCGCATTATTAAGTACAATTAAAGATGACCCTCGTATGGCACGAATTATTTATATCGATGCCATGTTGGTTCAAGACCTGCATAATCAAGCCACGATTCAGGAAACCTTGACCCAATTTGATCGTATTATTCAAGCATTCATGATGATTACCATGCCAAATGCACCCCAAAGTGGTGAAGAAGTTTCATTAATGGCAACAGGTTTAAATGGATATGTGACGCATATTATTATTCGTTGGGTTTCCGAAGGTTTTAAACAGCCTTTAGAAGATGTGTTATCTGCTTGTTGTGCTGTGTTTTTATCATTTATTGAAACCACTTCACAAAAAAATTAAAATCCTTTTACAGTTTTGTGACGAACACAATAAAAAGGTTTCAATGGTACTAACCAAATGAATTCATTTATTTTATTTGCAAACAACTTGTCATTATTTGGTCACTACTCTGCCTTAGAATTGTCACAATTTATTGCTAAATTCGACTTTATTAACTCTTTTGCAATGATATTGTCATAATTAATCTTTGTAATAAGCCTGTCATAACAACAAAACGGTTCACCGTTACAGATTTTAAGGGTATTGCGCAGTGAAAGATGACTATATTTTAATTGTCGATGATGAGCTACCGATCCGCGAAATGATCCATACCTCTTTGGATATGGCAGGCTTCCAATGTTTACAAGCTGAGGATGCCAAACAAGCGCATCAGATTATCGTCGATCAGCGTCCTGCTCTTATTTTGCTGGATTGGATGCTACCGGGTGGTGTCAGTGGTGTAGATCTATGCCGTCGTCTCAAACGTGATGAAAACTTAGCTGAAATTCCTGTCATCATGCTGACAGCACGTGGTGAAGAAGACCATAAAGTGCAAGGGCTAGATGCGGGTGCAGATGATTACATGACCAAACCATTCTCTACACGTGAATTGGTTTCTCGTATCAAAGCTGTATTGCGTCGTGCAAATGCACTCAGTGGCGAAAAAGTCATTGATGCTAATGGCTTAATGCTTGATCCAGTCAGTCAGCGTGTGAGCTTTGGTAACAGTATTCTCGATATGGGTCCAACCGAATATCGTTTATTGGCTTTCTTTATGACGCACCCTGAACGTGCGTATACACGTGCACAATTACTGGATCAAGTTTGGGGCGGTAATGTCTATATCGAAGATCGTACCATTGACGTGCATATCCGACGTTTACGCAAAGTCTTAGAACCTTTTGGCGTAGATCGTTTTGTACAAACAGTACGTGGCACAGGCTATCGTTTTTCTACACGAGCTGATTTAGCAGCAGGTTAAAATCCTTTATGTATGAACCTTATCCCGTCCCTGAACTGGCACGTGAACATCAACGTTTCCGTCACAGCAATTTATGGACGTTTGCAAAACAAGATCTAAGACTGCTACTTTTTTTCTTATTGATTGCGAGCTTAATTGGATTCGGGGTTGGATACTTTTGGAGCTGTATTTTTGTTGCGTTTGTCGTTTTTTTTATACTCCAACTGCGCTCACTGTATTTAGTCAATGAGTGGATCTCAAATCGTCCCTATGATGTTCCCCCAAATCTAAGTGGTATTTGGGGTGCATTATTATTTAATGTCTATCGAGCGCAGCGACAAGAACGTATCGTTCAAGCCGAAATGGTAGGTTTGATTGATCGTGCTCAATCATCTCTGGTTGCATTGGCGGAAGCTGTCGTTTTGATTGATGACCAACATCAGATTGAATGGTGGAACCCTGCTGCCGAAAAGTTATTAGGCATCAACCCTTTAGATCGCGGACGTAATTTACTGGCTATTTTGCGTCAACCCAGCTTTATTGAATATTTTAATCATATCGATCAAGCACCTGATGGCATCCGTCTACAGGCTCAAATGGACGAAGACCGCTATGTGCAAGTCAAGTTAACTCGTTTTGGTGGTGAAAGCCGCTTATTGGTGGCATATGACACTACTCGCGTACATAATCTTGAACAAATGCGTAAAGACTTCGTGGACAACATTTCTCATGAATTACGTACACCACTCACCGTATTGAGTGGTTATATCGAAACATTTATCGATCAAGATGACATTACTCCTCGCTGGAAACGCGCTTTCACTCAAATGCAATCACAAACCAAACGCATGAATGCATTGGTGAATGATTTATTGCTTTTATCCAATTTAGAGAACAATAAAAAAGTTGCTAAAAATCAAATTATTGATATGGCAAATTTGATGAATCAATTATTTGATGATGCGCGTGCTTATAATCTCGATTATGGTCATACTTTAAATTTAGATATCGACAGTCATTGTGATTTAATCGGCTCTGATATGGAAATTGCCAGTGCGTTTAGTAATTTAATCACCAATGCTATCAAGTACACCCCCAAAGGCGGCATTATTACGATTGGCTGGCATGAAGATGGCGATCACGCTTACTTTACCGTACAAGATAATGGGATTGGCATTAATCCAAAACATCTACCCCGTTTAACTGAGCGCTTCTATCGTGTTGACAGCGCACGTAGCCGTCAGACAGGAGGGACAGGTTTAGGCTTAGCAATTGTCAAACATGTGTTAATGCAACATGGCGCCCATTTAGAAATTAGCTCCAAAGAAAACGAAGGCTCAACCTTTACCGCTGTCTTTCCCAAAGAACGTTTGTATCGTATAGGTTAAAATAGAGGGAGCTAAAATTGCTCCCTAAATATTTGATATTACAATTTAATTACAATAATAATATAATAATATTTTGATTAATTTCACCGCTCACACATTTCTCTTTAGACGTAATATATTTTATGAATTCTCATTTCTTTCGTAGTTTCGCCTTTCTCCTAGGCTTAAGTAGTTCATTTTCAGCGATCGCCATGCCTACTGATCCATTGATCGGTACTTGGAAAGTGGTAGATGAACGGAGTGGTTCTTATCTATCTGATATTGTGATCAGACGTAATTCTAAAACTGAACAATACAGTGCTGTCATTGTGAAAATGTATCCTCAAGGCAAAGAGGCGATTCCTACACTATGCACCCCTTGTACTGGTGCTTTAAAAAATCAGCCGATTATTGGTATAGAAGTACTGAGTAATCTCAAAATGCTGAATCTAAATGAAGAATTTGGACAAGGTGTATGGATCAATCCTTATGATGGATATAAATATAGTTTGAATGCGCGTTTAAGCAAAACAGGTAAAATGCTCACGGTAAATGCGAAAAACCCGAATAATAATACGTTTAGAAATATGACGTGGATTCGTCTCTAAATTAGAAATCTCTCTTTCAGAATTAGATTAAAAATCCATCAAAAAAAGAGCGTATATAAATACGCTCTTTTTTCAAGTAATTCTGTGATTTTGAGATCAATAACACATAGATAAAAATACATTTCAAATGAAGGAATGACTTAAACAGATACAGGTTTCGACTCTACCAAATGACTGGGTAAACCAAAAATCTGGTCGAAAAGATAATTATAAACAAAGGTATAACAAGGTATCAGAACCATCAGGCTTAAATCTAACAAAAATGCTTTTATTAAACTGATCTGCATGATCCTAGACAAATTATTGTCGCGAGTAAACATTATGCTTTACCCGATCCACGCATTCTGGTTTCTGAAACTTATTGGATGACTGATAATTTGTCGATGGCAATTCAGATGGCCGAGCAAGGATTGGGCTGGGGAAATTTTCCCCTTTCTGTTGTGAAAGCGCATTTTAACCAGCAAAGTTTAGCTCGTTTAGCATTTAGTGATACGACCAATCGGTTAGATATGCCAATTCATGCGATTTGGCCAAGCTACAAACCGCTCAGCCAATCTCTGAAATTTCTGATTGAGTTTTGGGCAAAACAAATTCAAATCGAATAAAAAAAGCCCGACATCCTGTCGGGCTTTTTCGTATTTCGCACTTTAGGTATAACTCCTGTTCTACCTCACGTCCTGATGCCTGAACTTATCATTTTTGTTTTATGTTCTGGAACTTCCTGTTCCTGATGAGTTCATATTAGGGAATTTAACTTAGGCTGAAAATGGGACATTGACGTTAATCGATGTAAGTAAAAGCGTACAGGATTTCATATTGTTGTAAAAAAAATTAATCAATTCGAACCCTTTTGATAGTTTTGGCATTATAAGAAATCTTGATTTAAAAAATATAATATATGAATTAAGTGATGAGAACTACTTCTATAATTTTAGATAAACAGCACAAGAAGATTTACATATTGAAATGATGCTAATGATCAGCAATTCAAATAAAAGCTAATATGTAATTATTAATAATTATCAGATATAAGAATCTTGATTTTTACCATAATTTAATTATCTTATATATCTTAATTTTCATTAGTAAAAAAGTAGAAAAGACAATGTTATTATCAAAAAATGAAGTATCTTGCTATACATTAGTTAATACACTGAAAAATGCTTTTATAGATGTTGATGATATAAAAGAAAAAGGTTTTTTAGTAAAACCTGAAAAACTTTATTTTGATGTAGGTGTAGATACTGAGAATGAAAGAATTACACTTAATTTGATTCATAATGCCCAAGAGTATGATGAAAGAATATTTCTTAAAGCATTAATTGCTAGTAATGAAGCTAACACGAATAAGACTTTTGTTAAAAGTAGTGTTACTAATTATGAAAACAGAATTTTCTTAACTTTTGAATATACATATCGCTATGATAAAGGCTTAAACATTGCACAATTTGTTAGTGATCTTAAGTTTTTTGAACGAGTTGTAATTGCTATTATTCAAGATGAATATTCAGGAATATTTTAATAGTTTACTCAAATCAATAAAGCTAAAAAGCCTCTTAAGATATTAAGAGGCTTTTTATAATTTTACTAATTAAATCGAATGCCCTAACCGTTCACCCATCACTACAGTCGAATTCGCTTTAAACTGTTCTTCCCACACCATTTTATCTTTTTCAAATAAAACTACAGCGGTTGAACCTAGGTAGAAACGACCTAACTCTGCGCCTTTATCCAATTGCATTTGGTGATGTTGTAATTCAACTTTACCTGATGGTTTTACCTTACCTGTCGCAACAGTTTCAATCCCAGCCACAATCATCGCGCCAACTAAAACCACCGCCATACGACCAAGTTCAGTATCAAATAAACACACCATACGCTCGTTACGTGCAAACAAACCTGGTACATTTTCAGCTGTAGTTTGGTTGACTGAGAACAACTCACCTGGAATATATAACGTTTCAGTCAATGTACCTGCAAATGGCATATGTACACGGTGATAATCTTTTGGTGATAAATAAACAGTTGCAAACTGACCATCAATAAATGGTTTTGCCAGTTGTGGATCGCCAATTAATTTCTCAACAGAAAAGCTTTGACCTTTGGCTTGAAAAATATCACCTGCTTCAATTTTACCCAACTGTGAAATCGCACCATCCGCAGGGCAAACAATACTATCCGCTTGTTCATCTACACCACGTACACCTTGTTTTAATGCACGAGTGAAAAATTCATTAAATGATTTATATTGATTTGGATTCGTTTGTTCGGCAATGCTCATATCAATGCCATATTTTGCTTTGAACGCTTGAATCACAGCAGTTTTCACCAAAACGTTTTCACTTGCTGCAACTTTGCCAATAACACGGCTCAGTTGATGTTGCGGTACTAAATTTTGTGCTTTGATAAAAAGTTGTTTTTTTAAATCTGCTGAAAAACTCAAGACGGTGACTCCCCTGAAATAATAGGACTATCGAGGCGATTGCCCCATTCACTCCACGCACCATCGTAGGCTCTGACTTGCCAATTGAGCAATCTTGCCAATATATACGCCAAACCCGAACGATGATGTGACTGACAATACACCACCACAGGTTGTTGTAAATTAAAGCCTAATTGCTGTAAACGTTGTTGAGTGCGTTCAAGCGGGTGTAATTTTAGATGATTTTCACGGTTTAGGGCAGTACTCCATTCAAAATGCAATGCATTTGGGATGTGACCACCGCGTCGCGCAGCTAAACGTAGTCCAGTATATTCTTCATTGGTACGACAATCCCAGAGCTGAATATTCTGTTGTTGAACCTGCTGAAGTAATTCATTGTATTCAACTCGATACTGTTGCAAGCTATTTAAATTAACTTGCACAAGCTCGCTCACAGGGGTGACTTTATCTATATCTGCTGTGGTTGGTAAGCCCGCCCCCAGCCAAGCATGAATCCCACCATTAATCAAACTGGTGCGGTTAAAACCAAGACAATGTAAATTCCAGATTAAACGCCCTGCCCACGCCCCACCTTCATCGTCATAAACGACAATATGATGTTGAGATGAAATATTTAATTTTTCGATGAGAGCTTGTAAACCTGCTAGATCAGGTAATACCCCATTGGCTTGTTCATGCTGTGCAACCAAGAATTTAGGTTGTAAATGAATGGCATGAGGAATATGCAATTGTTCATAAACCGATGCTCGGCTTAAATCAACGACACGAATCAGCTCATGTCCTAAATAAGGTACAAGTTCTTCAGGCTCAATCAGTAAACCCAGTTTAAAATCTACATCAGTCATTTTTATGCTATTTTCTATCCGCATTGAATCAATTTTAACATAGCCGACTTTTTATCTTTGTCTGATTTTTTGCTTTCAATTAGCAGAAAATCAGCTATAGATTAGCTGACCTCTTCGATCTCAAACACCTGTCTTAAATATGCAAGGAAAGTTTCATTGTCAGTCATGGTTTTACCTGAACTATCGGAAATTTTTGCCACCGATTGACCATTACACTCCACTAACTTCAATACAATATTCAGAGGCTTTTGCCCCATATCATTGGTCAGATTCGTCCCGATACCAAAACTAACTTGAAAACGATCTTTAAAATATTGATGCAATAGCCATGCTTTTTCTAAATTTAGACCATCACTAAAAGTCAGCATTTTGGTTTTGGTATCAATCTTTAATTTGCGGTAGTGCGCATACGCTTTATCCCCCCATGCATAAGGATCGCCACTGTCATGACGTAAGCCATCAAAGAGTTTGGCAAAGTACAAATCAAAATCACGTAGAAAAGCATCCATTCCAACCACATCGGTCAAAGCAATGCCTAAATCACCACGATATTCTTGTACCCATGCTTCTAGAGCCGCTTTTTGAAAATTACGTAATCGGACATCTAAAGCTTGAAACGCTTGTAAAAACTCATGTGCCATCGTCCCGATTGGGCTAATACCCAGCTCTTTAGCAAGTAGAACATTACTGGTTCCACGAAACACTTTTGGTGCAACCGCATAAAAGGCTTGTACCACATGTTTTTGCCATTCAAAACTATAACGACGGCGTGTGCCAAAATCCGAAACTAAAAATGGTGGATCACTCTCTTTTTGTTCTTTTGCATATTGTTCTAACTGAAGTAATTTCTGTTGTAAGCGACGCTCACCTTCCGCCAATACCTCATCGTTACGGATACGGCGGAAATACAACTCATTGACGATCGCCAATACAAAAATCTCAAACATCATGGCCTGAACCATCGGCCCTTCAATTCGAATATCCAACCGACCCGATTCATCAATACTGGCTTGGATAAAACGTCTTTTTAACTGGAATAATTCAAGGTAATCAACAAAATCACTTTTGATGAAACGTAAAGAACGAAGATATTGCAACTCATCTTCAGCAAAACGCAATTCACAGAGTAAATCAAGCTGATGATTTAGATCTTCTAGAATCTCAACCAAAGGATAAACCGTATCTTCTAAGTTTCGACAGCGAAATAAATACACGCTATGCGTCTGTGGAAATTGATGCAGCACCACTTGTAGCATGGTGAATTTATATAAGTCAGTGTCGAGTAAAGATCGAATAATGGCAGACATAGCGGATGGTTATAACCGATTCTTTTGCATAATAGCTATTGTTATACAATCAATTGACTCATATTGAATAGTAGACTTTTGCTGCACAACTCATTTTTATATGCGGTGTCTGTTACACTGCCTCACTCTATTTCACCTATTTTTTAATCTTATGCGCGCATTAATTCAACGAGTTTTAGAAGCGAAAGTCGTGGTTGAGGGTCAAACCACTGGCGAAATTCAGCACGGCTTACTCGTATTCTTAGGTCTAGGTAAAAGCGATACTTTAGAGCAAGGACAAAAGCTCATTGATAAGATTCTAAAATATCGAATATTTGATGATGAACAAGGCAAAATGGGGTGGAATCTAAGCCAAGCTCAGGGTGGACTTTTATTGGTTTCACAATTTACTTTGATGGCGCAAACACAAAAAGGCTTACGCCCTGACTTTGGACCTGCCATGCCGCCAGCCGAAGCGAAAGCTTTGTATGAGCAATTGGTTGAGTATGCACGTCAACAATTTGCTCATGTCCAAACAGGTATTTTTGCTGCTGATATGAAAGTTCATTTAATTAATGATGGGCCTGTGACTTTTAATTTAGAAATTGAATAAATGAGACATAAAAAAACTCCCTTTTAGGGAGTTTTTTTCAGGTTGGTTTATTTACCTGTTTTTTCTTTAATAAATGCACGTGCTTGGCGAATTTTTTCTTTTACTGGTTTTGGCACTTTCGGTGGAATCAATTTAGCTGCTTGGTTAAACCAAACTAACAAGCTGAAGTCACCTTCCATTTTAATGCTGCCATCTTGCATACCTGTCATGAATGCAGTTGGATCACCCTTCACCAAAGTTTTTACGCCTTGCTCACTTGAAGCAAATTGCAAAATAAAATCAGCTTTTTCAGGACTACCCGCAACCGTATCAATTTTGCCACGATTGACAATAATCTGACGTGCCAAACCTAAATCTGTACCAATTTGAATACGAAATTCACGATCATGAACCAATTCAATAAACTTTGGGCTGGTACGTGCCAATTGCTTCATACGTAACGCCAAACCTGCCACTAATAGATCAAGTGGGTCAGTGCTTACATCAACAATAGGTAACTGAATCACAGGTAAAGAAGAAAGCTTCATGACATTTATGCCTACAGTATAATGATGAAAATTAAGACAACCGTATCCTAGCACAATTGTCAATAGGTCTGTAAAAGCTTTGTTGCAGAAAGTTAGCACAAAAAAAGCATGCTGAGCATGCCTTTGATGTAGTTCAAATTATTATAAATTATCGGCTAGAACATTGTTGTTGGTCATCCTTATAGACTGGCGTATGTTCAATATACTGACGTTTCGCCAACTGCTTTTGTGTTTGTTTGTCTTCACGTAAAAGTATGAATGTAACCGTTACCATCGCAAGGCTTAAGGCTGTCAAATAACTATAGGCGACTGACATTTCGAACATGGTTTGCATACCAAAGCGCACCGCTTCTAATAATCCCCAACTCAACATACCCGCTAGCATAAAGCCTAACCAACGACGATAAGGAGAAAAGAAAACAGCAATAACTGCGACAGCGATTAAGCCAAATCCAACCCACATGGTGAAATTCGCTGCTTCCATAGAAACCTCCGTCTTTAAAAGGTGGTTTGGATCGTGTCCAAACCACATATTTGTTCTGTAATCTCTAAACAATATTCGGTGTTGCATTAACGTCTTTATGCATTATGGAGGGTTTTTTATAGAAAAAAAGAGCTTGAAATTAACCATACGACACAAGGTGTCGCAATATGCTTTTGTCATTACATTTTTTAAAATTACAAAAGTCTCAAAGTGCTATATAGCATCAATTACGGCGTGTCATTACAAAAAAATATCGATCTTTTTAATCATTCAGAAACTTTTTTCAGAATTTTTTTATCGTTGTTTTTCTATACATTTAGACATAAATATGACGAAATTGTGACGTATTTAAAATAAAAAATGCCGCTTGAAAAACGGCATTGAATAAAGCTTAAACAATTTGGGTATTTTTAGAACAATCCGTCTTTAAGCACGGTTCAGGTCCTTGTCATGCATTCCCAGCAAGTACAGGACACCATCCAGACCGACACTTGAAATTGCCTGATTGGCATTTTGACGAACAAGTGGTTTAGCGCGGAACGCCACGCCTAAACCTGCGATTGATAGCATTGGTAGATCATTAGCACCATCACCAACAGCCATCGCCTGCTCTAATGAGATTCCCATTTTGTCTGCCAATTGACGCAATAATTCAGCCTTACGTGCGCCATCCACGATCGCACCTTTGACTTCACCTGTCACCAACCCGTCTTGTACATCTAAAATATTGGCATGTACCTCATCAATACCGAGCTTTGCTTGTAAATATTCAGCAAAATACTGGAAACCACCCGATAAGATTGCCGTTTTATATCCCAATGCTTTCAGAGTCGAGATTAAACGTTCCGCCCCTTCCGTCACGGTTAAACGTTCTGCAATTTTAGGTAATACAGAAGCATCCAAGCCTTTTAATAATGCAACACGTGCACGAAAACTTTGTTGGAAATCGAGTTCACCTTGCATGGCACGCTCAGTAATTTCAGCGACCTGTTCACCGACACCTGCTTCTAGCGCCAATTCATCAATCACCTCTTGTTCAATCAAGGTTGAGTCCATATCGAAACAAACCAAACGACGATTACGACGGTAAGCATTATCTTCTTGTACCGCTACATCAATATTCAGCTCACCTGACAAACTCAAACATGCAGCTCGCATCGCTTGTGCATCCAACATTTGTCCACTTAAACCAAACTGAACACAGGCACGACGTGGAAATTGGCTTTCTGCATCGAGATCTAAACGACCAGATAAGCGTGTTACTGTTTCAATATTGAAGCCCTGACTCGATACAATTTTAGTGACTGCCTGCAAATGCGCAGCGGTAAGCTCTGGTGCAAGTGCCGTCACGATATAACGGGTACGCCCACCTTCACTCACCCATTGATCATATTCTGCGTTGGAGATTGGTTTAAATCGCACAGTTAAGCCAATATCATGTGCTAAAATCAAAATCTCTTTCATTGCTAATGCTGTTGCAGTCTCATTATCCGAAGCAACAACAATTCCTAAAGTGAGTTGATTATGGATAACAGCCTGACCCACATCGAGTATTTGCAAAGAATGCACGGAAAGTACCTGCATTAATCGAGTAAACTGATTCGGTTGATCTGGTCCTAAAAAGGATATAAGAATGATTTCACGCATGAATTGACTCGTGTTTGAGCGACAACTATTGTATGTAAGAATCATAACATAACCTGACCTGAATCTATTTGACTCTTATTTATCTTGGAAGTTTAACTTGAATGCGCCACGCCAAGGGCTATTTGCTAGCCTGCTGATCGTAAGTTTTGCACTGCATACCTTTTTACTGGTGATTGCAACGACACATCAACTCAATGAAAACCGCACCAGTCAGGGACAACTGATGACCAGTCAGCTTGTGGCAGATAGCCTTTCAGAACTGGAACCTGCCAACACGGTCTCATTGGCACTGGTGGCCAACCGTTATGCAACCAACCCAAGTGTCGCATCCATTCGTATCCTCGATGCCAATAAACAGGTGCTTGCAACCAGTGGTATGGCAAAGACGCGTCAAGGTGAAGTCTTTGTTCGAGATGCGCTACAAAATGAAAAAAAAGTTGGAACGGTTGAAATTACGCTTATCCAACCAAGTATTGGTGAAATCTTACGCACGCAGTGGCTGGCGATTTTGGCATCTTTATTTATTCATGGGTTGATCTGGTTGGCGTATCGTGCCATTGCACGTCCAACACGTAGTGAATATTTAGCTCGTATTAACCAAGAAAATCATCTTAAACATGAAATTCAACGTTTAACTCAGGCTCTCGCACTTGAGAAGCAAAATACGGTCACGTTAGTTGCACAAGCACAGCAACAGGCAAAAGCTCAACCAAAATCACGTATTGAAAAAGCTTCAACAACAGATCAACAAGTCAATTTAGATCATCAAACCGTCGCACTGAATATCCAGTTTTATGATCCAAAACAACTGTTGAGCAGTGTCAACCAATCCGTTTCTGTGCCTTATTTTAAACTCTGTCAATTATTCTTGGATAAAAGCATTGATCTCTGTGCGAAGCATTACCAACTCGACGCTGCACAAATGAACGTCGTTCAAGAATTTAATGCTGAAGGCGCAACCTTGTCGACGACATCAGAACATCCCCATGCATTAGAATGTCTGATGATGATTGGTGCTGTTTTCCAGTTATTGGCAGATGTTTTATATAAGCGTTATCGTGAAGATAAACGTTTTGCACTACAAACACGCGGTGCTGTTGCTAGTGCTGTAGAAGCGATGCAACTAGATGCGATTGAGGCAGCCAAGCGCTTAACTCAACACTTACATGCCAAGGAAGCAGCTTTACACCTCAATCATGAGCAACTCAAAACGGTTCAAAACAGTTATCAATTAGTTGTGATGCCAAATCCGAGTAGTATTATGACTCGTCATGCCTTTATGATTAATGGGATGAATGAGCAATGTGCCACCGTAGCACAAAACCTGCGCACTGAAATTTTGATGGGTAAAAAAGTAAAAGCCCCGACTGAATCTTAGCTCGATCGAATGTATCGATTCAAATTCAAAATGCAACGCTCCCTTACAGAGCTATAAATGCCCATTAGGATAAAGCGTTGCTTTATTATTTGCTTGATTCACTTTTTTAATTGATAAAGAAGCACAGGCGAAATTTATTAAAATACGGTAAACTACACCAGATTTATCGAATACTAGTGCCCTAAAAGGCAGCATAAAAGGTGAAAGCGAATGCCGCTGAGTCGTGTTGAAGAGCTTGTCGCAGATATTCGTGCAGGCAAAATGGTCATCCTAATGGATGATGAAGATCGTGAAAATGAAGGTGACTTAGTCATCGCTGCAACGCATGTTCGCCCTGAAGATATTAACTTCATGATTACGCATGCGCGCGGCCTAGTTTGCCTAACTTTGAGCCGTGATCGCTGTAAACAGCTTAATTTACCATTAATGGTAGATCAAAACGGTGCACAACATGCCACTAACTTCACGCTGTCGATTGAAGCAGCTGAAGGGATCAGTACCGGTATCTCCGCTGCTGAACGCGCGCATACAATTCGCACCGCAGTTGCAGCACATGCTAAACCAAGCGATATCGTTCAACCTGGTCATATTTTTCCATTGATGGCTCAACCAGGCGGTGTATTGCACCGTGCAGGTCATACGGAAGCAGGGTGCGACCTCACCCGTTTAGCAGGTCTAGAGCCTGCCTCTGTTATCTGTGAAATTATTAATGAAGACGGTACCATGGCACGCCGTCCAGACTTAGAAGTTTTTGCAGAAAAACATGGTTTAAAAATCGGTACAATTGCGGATCTGATCCATTACCGCATGACCAATGAACAAACTGTTGAACGTTTGTCTCAAGAAACCATTGATACTGAATACGGTACATTTGAACTGTATAAATATCGTGAAATTGGTAATCCAGATATCCATTTAGCTTTAGTAAAAGGCGAACCGAAACAAGGCGTGACCACTGTTCGTGTCCATGGTTTCAACCCTGTTCGTGATCTTTTAAAGCTTAATAAAGCCGATGGTTCTCCAGCATGGAATCTTGATCTTGCAATGAAAACGATTGCTGCAAGTGACCGTGGTGTATTGGTTTGGATTGGACAAGATCACTTGGAAGATTTAGGTCATGCCATTCATCATTTGAACCAACCAAAACCACTGAAATCAAATGCAGCTCTATCGCAGCAATATCAAACAATTGGTGTCGGTGCACAGATTCTACGTGATCTGGGTGTTGAGAAAATGAAGCTGTTGAGCTCACCACTTCGTTTCAATGCCCTGTCAGGATTTAATTTAGAGGTAGTGGAATATATCACTGCCGATCAAATCACAGCAAAATAATCGAGGTTGCTATGGCAATTCGCCGAATTGAAGGTTTATTACATCTCGCAAGCGAAGGTCGTTATGCGATCTTAGTAGGACGTTTCAACAGCTTCGTGGTTGAACATTTACTTGAAGGCGCGATCGACACTTTAAAACGTCATGGCGTTTCAGAAGATGCGATTACTGTTATTCACGCACCTGGTGCGTGGGAACTTCCTATCGTTGCAAAAAAATTAGCGGCTTCAAACAAATTTGATGCCATCATTGCACTCGGTGCAGTGATCCGTGGTAGCACACCACATTTTGATTTCGTTGCAGGTGAATGTGCGAAAGGTTTAGGTGTAGTTGCACTTGAAAGCACAATGCCTGTGATCAATGGTGTCTTAACCACAGACAGCATTGAACAGGCAATCGAACGTTCAGGTACGAAAGCAGGAAACAAAGGTAGCGAAGCTGCATTGACTGCAATCGAAATGGTTAACTTATTAAAGGCAATTTAAAGCATGTCGCAAACACTTCAGGCCGCTTATGCAGCGAAACGCAAAGCACGTCGTTTTGCTGTACAAGGGATTTATGAATGGCAAATGAGTCATAACCCTGTCCATGAAATTGAAGCACGTACACGTGTAGAAAATGCGATGCACAAAGTTGACCTTAACTATTACCATGAATTGCTCACTCAAGTGGTTGCTCAACATGAAGCTTTAGATGAGTTACTCATCCCTGTACTTGATCGTGAGTTAACTGCACTAGATGGTGTAGAACTTGCAACCTTACGACTTGGTGCTTATGAATTACGAGATCATCTCGAAGTTCCATACCGCGTTGTACTTGATGAAGCAATTGAGCTAGCAAAACACTTTGGTGGTGCAGACAGCCATAAATACATCAATGGTGTATTAGACCGTCTTTCATCAAAGCTTCGTGAAGCTGAAAAACAACAAGCAAAATAATAGGCTTGATGTTGCATGGCTGAGTTTTCAATTATTGAGCGGTACTTTAAACGTACATCAAAATCTGATGTCAGTTTAGGTATCGGTGATGACTCAGCCATTGTTACCCCTCCTCCCTCACAACAACTCGTGATCTGTGCAGATACATTGGTTGCTGGTCGACATTTTCCCTTAGATACGACAGCCCATGCCATTGGCTGGAAAAGTGTCGCGGTCAATTTATCTGATCTCGCCGCAATGGGTGCAAAACCCCATAGTATTTTACTCGCACTCAGCCTCCCTACCGTTGATCATGACTGGTTGGCTGGATTTAGTCAGGGTCTTTTTGATTGTTGCGATCAATTTGGTGTTAGCCTAATCGGTGGCGATACTACTCAAAGCACCCAACTCACTATAAGTGTCACCGCTTTAGGCTGGATTGAACAAGGTCAAGCCATCACGCGTGCAGGGGCACAAGTCGGCGACTATGTCTGTATTAGTGGACAGATTGGTGATGCCGCGTTTGGATTACAACACTTAGGACATCCTCTGCAACAACGCTTAGATTATCCAACGCCACGTTGTAACTTGGGACAGCAGCTAAAAGGCCTAGCTTCCAGCATGATTGATGTTTCAGATGGACTCGCACAAGATTTAGGACATATTCTGAACGCCTCAAAAGTAGGTGCAACATTACAGCTTGAGCAGCTTCCGATAGATTATTCACTAAAACAATTAGATTTGAGACAAGCTTTGCATTATGCGCTTGCAGGTGGGGATGATTATGAGCTGTGCTTTACAATATCACCGCAAAATTTTGAAAAACTGTGGCGACAACAATTAGATGTTCCGCTTACAATAATTGGCAAAATTACCCAACAAACTGGATTGTTATTTGAGTATATGGGTGAAAATTACCCACTACAAATTCATGGATACCAACATTTTGCATAAGCCTCCCATTCACTTCAAACAGATGACTTGGTTCGATCGCTGCATCGTTTTCTGCGGGGTTGGATTTGGTTCTGGTCTCAGTCCTAAAGCACCGGGAACATTTGGTTCTGCATTTGCATTGTTATTTACACCATTATGGTTATATCTCGGTTTTAATTTGAGTGTTTTAGCAATTCTTATCATGTCTTTGGTGGGCATATACATCTGTGGGCAAACAGCGAAAGTCATTCATGTACACGATGATGGTCGAATTGTGTGGGATGAATTTGCAGGGCAATCTATTACGCTCCTACCTTTGCTTTATTTACAGCAAATGAACTGGATGTGGGTCATTGTCGGATTTGTATTATTCCGTATATTTGACATCTGGAAACCTTTCCCGATTAGTTGGGCAGACCAAAAAGTTACTGGTGGTCTAGGGATTATGCTTGATGACATCATTGCAGGTCTTTGGGCTGCGCTTTGTATTTTTATTATTCTTTTTTATTTTTTGACTTAAGCCATTGAATTAGAGTTAGTTATGTCAACAACTGTTATTATTCTTGCAGCGGGGAAAGGAACGCGAATGCGTTCACAACTACCAAAAGTATTACAACCACTTGCAGGCCGCCCCCTCCTCGGTCACGTCATTCAAACGGCGAAAAAATTACATGCCCAAAATATTATTACGATTTATGGTCATGGTGGTGAACTCGTTAAGCAAAGCTTTGCTGCTGAACAAATAGAGTGGGTTGAACAAGCAGAACAGTTAGGAACAGGTCATGCTGTTCAAATGACTCTCCCTGTATTACCTCAAGATGGTATTTCTTTGATTTTATATGGGGATGTTCCACTCGTTCGTCAAAGCACGCTTGAGCAGTTGCTTGAAGCTTCTAGCCAATCTGGTATTGGTATGATCACCCTAAATGTTGAAAATCCAACAGGCTATGGTCGTATCGTTCGTCAAGCAAATAAGATTCAAGCGATTGTTGAGCATAAAGATGCCAATGACGAACAGCGTCTAATACAAGAAATCAACACGGGGATTTATTGTGTAAGTAATGCCAAATTACATCAATGGTTGCCAAAACTGTCTAATAACAATGTTCAAGGTGAATATTACCTTACGGATATCGTGGCAATGGCCGTGGCGGATGGCTTAGAAATTGCTTCAATTCAACCTGAGCTTGCATTTGAAGTTGAAGGTGTGAATGACCGCCTACAACTTGCAACTTTGGAACGTCAATTTCAGCAACAGCAAGCAAAAGAATTGATGCAACAAGGCGTACATTTAATTGATCCAAATCGTTTTGACCTACGTGGAACTGTAAAATGTGGTCAAGATGTACAAATTGATGTCAATGTCATTATTGAAGGTGATTGCGAATTAGGTGACAACGTTCAACTTGGCGCAGGCTGTATTTTAAAAAATACTCGTATTGCGGCAGGCACTAAAGTTCAAGCCTATAGCATTTTTGAAAATGCGATCGTTGGAGAAAATACTCAAATCGGCCCTTTCGCCCGTCTTCGTCCAGGCGCAAATCTTGCGAATGATGTGCATATTGGCAACTTCGTCGAAGTTAAAAATTCTAATATTGGACTCGGTTCTAAAGCCAATCACTTTACTTATCTAGGTGATGCAGATATAGGTGCTGATTGTAATATTGGTGCAGGGACCATCACTTGTAATTATGATGGCGCAAATAAACATCGTACTGTGATTGAAGACAATGTATTTATTGGTACCAATAACTCATTGGTTGCACCAATTAAAATTGCTCAAGGTGCAACCACAGGTGCAGGCTCAACTTTAACTCGAGATGTGGCAGAGCATAGTTTAGCTGTCGAACGATCAAAACAGTTTGAAAAAGCAAATTATCAGCGCCCCCAAAAGCTGAAAAAATAAGAGGATAAAATTATGTGTGGTATTGTTGGTGGCGTTGCTGAACGATGTGTAACTGATATTCTGATTGAAGGATTAAAACGTCTTGAATATCGCGGTTATGACTCTGCGGGTTTAGCGTTATTGAATAATCAACAAATCTTACGCGAACGTCGTGTAGGTAAAGTTGCAAATTTAGCTGAAGCAGTATCTGATCAGCATTTGACTGGTAATGTAGGTATTGCACATACCCGTTGGGCAACCCATGGTAAACCGACTGAAAATAATGCTCATCCACATGTTTCAGGTGATGTCGCTGTTGTACATAACGGTATTATTGAAAACTACCAAGAGCTTAAAGATGAATTGCAAGCGCTAGGTTATATCTTTACCTCACAAACAGATACTGAAGTTGTTGCTCATCTTGTCAACGATGCTTTAAAGCAAACTGATAGTTTACTTGAAGCTGTACAAAAAGTTATTCCTCGCCTAAAAGGCGCTTTTGCGCTTGGTATTGTGCATACCGCACACCCTGATGAACTGATCACTGTGCGTGAAGGTTCACCATTGGTGATTGGTGTAGGTATTGGCGAGAACTTTATTAGTTCAGACCAATTGGCTTTATTACCTGTTACTAATCGCTTCGTCTATCTCGAAGAAGGTGATATTGCCCGCTTAACACGTACTAGTATTGAAGTTTTTGTCAATGGAACGCGTGTTGAACGTCCAATCAAAGAATTGGATGCAACCGTCAGCAATGCTTCAAAAGGCGAATATAAGCATTTCATGCTCAAAGAAATTTATGAGCAACCAGAAGCGATTCAACAAACGATTTCACAAGCATTGAATGGCAATAATTTGCGTGAAGATTTTCTTCAACATGCCAATGCGGATTTTGACAAAATTCAGCAAGTACAAATCATCGCCTGCGGTACCAGCTACCACGCAGGTATGATTGCAAAATACTGGTTCGAGCAATTGATTGGTGTACCTTGCCAAGTTGAGATTGCAAGTGAATTCCGTTATCGCACGCCTGTCATTGTTGCTCATACACTCTATATCTGTATTTCTCAGTCTGGAGAAACTGCGGATACCTTGGCTGCATTACGCGAAACACAAAAACGTGCTAAGGCACAAAACCTTGACATCACCACCATGACCATCTGTAACGTTGTCACTTCATCAATGGTTCGCGAAACAGATCATCATTTACTCACGCTTGCAGGTCCTGAAATCGGCGTTGCATCAACCAAGGCATTTACCACTCAGCTTGCAGCATTGATGTTGTTAATCTTAAAAATTGGTCAAGTTAAACAACGTCTTGCAGATGCTCAATTGAAGGAAATTACAGAAGCGCTATGGCATTGCCCGAAAGTAATTTTAGATACTTTACAAGGCAATACTGAAATTCTGCGTCTATCAGCACTGTTCGTTGAAAAGAACCACTGCTTGTTCTTAGGACGTGGCACACACTTCCCTATCGCGTTAGAAGGTGCATTGAAACTGAAAGAAATTTCATACATTCATGCTGAAGGATATGCGGCTGGCGAATTGAAGCATGGTCCATTGGCTTTAGTAGACAATGAAATGCCTGTCGTGATCTTGGCTCCACAAGATGAAATGCTCGATAAGTTAAAATCGAATATGGAAGAAGTTCAAGCTCGTGGTGGGGAATTATTTGTTTTTGCTGATGAAAACAGTGGTATTCATGGCAAAGATCGCCAACATGTCGTTCATGTTCCAGCTGTCAATGAATGGTTAGCGCCAATTGTGTACAGTATTCCTGTGCAACTGCTCTCGTATCATGTTGCTGTATTACGTGGTACCGACGTTGACCAACCACGTAACCTTGCTAAGAGCGTAACAGTCGAATAATTACAAAATAAAAAAAGGAGGGTTAGCCCTCCTTTTTTATTGCCATTGATGGTCATTTTTAAGCCACATAACGACTGCTTTTATGATTCAAAAGAATAATTGAATTTAAAATAACAGCCCCTAAAATTGAAATTAGAATCAATTTCCAATCTACGAAAAACAATGAAACTAATAAGATGGTAACATCAATTCCCATCTGCACTTTACCTGCTGGAATGTTAAAGCGTTCTTGTAAATATAGAACTAAGAGGTTGATTCCACCTAAGCTTGAGCGATGGCGAAATAAAATCAGAAAGCTTACCCCCATCAACACATTCGCAAAAATCGCAGCATAAATTGGATTTACACTAGATAAATGAAAAAAATGAGGAATAATTTCAGTAAAACCAGCTAATAATCCAACAGCAATAAATGTCTTGACGACCAATGCCATGCCCATTTTTTTATAAGCAAAATAATAAAATGGAATATTGATCAGGAAAAATAAGATGCCAAACTTCAGGTCGGTAATATAGTGAATCAACAACGATAAGCCCGCTGTACCACCTGTCATAATCCCTGCCTGCTGCAATAAATTCATGGCAAACGATAAAATGAATGTACCAATTAACATGGCCAATCCATCTTCAATCTTAGAGTGTTGGTCAATCACGGGCATGACTGGACTGACCAAAGATATATTCTGATCGGTATTCATAAGGATACAACTCAATAGGAGAACAACAGCAGGGCGAAAGATCTTTCAAAGAAAGACATGGTATATTTGATCATTTTTATTCAAATTTCGCAATTTATTCTTATATTTTCACCATAAATGCAATTTATAATCAAAATATCCTTTTTTGAATAATCTTTATGCAACAACGTCGAATGCTTCAGTTTGAATGGTATTCATCTAAGAGAAAGGTTTTTTACTTAATCGCGATCCCATTTTCTTTTAATTTTTCCAACACAATCGATGTATTTAAATTACTGACGCCAAAGTTACTAGATGACAAAATCCCAATCAATTTGACCATTTCATCTAAATTTTTCACTGCAACCTTAAGTGCAAAATCATAACTTCCTGTGAGTTTATGAATATCTTTCACCGCAGGTTCATTTAAAAGAAACTCAACAAAGCGATCGTGTGTCGCATCATTGTAGTTTTGCAATTTCACTTCAATAATACCCATGATCGGTGTTGGATCTGCGCTTAATGCGATTTGCGCATAGTAACCCGTTATAATTTTATTTTGTTCAAGCTGAATACGACGACGTGAACATTGAGAAGTTGATAATCCCACCAATTCTGCTAATTCTTGATTAGCTAATCTTCCATTCATTTGTAAATAATGAATAATTTTCTGATCAAAATCATCAAGTTCAACTGACATAAAACGCTCAATTCTGTCTGAAGTTAGAGTTTAACTGATATTGATTTATCAGTTTTATAAGTTTAACGCCTTTGGATCAAGCGGCTCAAGCTTATGACAAAATTGTAGTCGATTGAATACGCTCAATCCCTTGCTCTAACATTCTTTGCCATGCGCTTTGTAGTGAACCATCCAAATCAATCGCTTTACAGGCATCTTCAATGACATAAGTTTTAAAGCCCATCTGTGCAGCATCTAAGGCGGTCCACGCCACGCAAAAGTCTGTGGCAATCCCTACGATATATACTGTATCAATTTGATGTTCTGTTAAATAACCCTTTAAACCTGTTGGAGTTTTACGATCTGCTTCCATAAAAGCAGAATAACTATCAATATCTGGATGAAAGCCTTTACGAATTATCAGTTGTGCAGTTGGAACATCCAAATCAGGATGAAATTCCGCATCGTGAGTGCCTTGAACACAATGTTTCGGCCATAACACTTGGGTACCATACGGCAATTCAATGGTTTCAAACGGTACTTTATTGTCGTGATTATCTGCAAAAGAAATATGTTGCTCAGGATGCCAGTCCTGTGTCAGCACGATATGCTCAAACTTTTTTGCAAGTTGATTAATAATCGGAATAATTTGATCTGCTTTTGCAACGGCCAAATTCCCCCCAGAAGTAAATCCATTTTGGACATCAACAACAATTAATGCGACATGATGAGTTTGTGTCTGCATAGCATGCTCCAGTTTTAAGCTTGTATTTTTACAATACCCTGCTGATTATGTTCTGGCTACTCATGTTTTCACTTTTACAAAAGATGAAAACGATTCAAGATAAAGATGAATTAAAGTTTTCCACAGTTTGACTAAAGCATATTGTTCTTATGCCTCCGATCAGTCATAATTTGCGTAATTGTCATTCAACCCGATCGAATTGTTGGATGACCAATCAAAATACTGCAACCATCCAATATTTCGTTTCAACTAATTCAATCTCGGATGGGAAAATAGGATAGTTTTTTAAAATGACTCAGCTAGCACAGAATATTCAAGGCTCAATTGTCGCAATCGTCACCCCTATGTTTGAAGATGGCAGTGTAGATTGGAAGAGTCTTGAGAAGCTCGTTGAGTGGCATATCCAACAAGGTACACATAGTATTGTTGCGGTCGGCACGACGGGCGAAGCGTCTACATTAAGCATGGAAGAACACACACAAGTCATCAAAGAAGTGATTCGTGTAGCCAACAAACGTATTCCAATTATCGCAGGCACAGGTGCAAATTCAACGCGTGAAGCGATTGAATTGACTAAAGCTGCAAAAGAATTAGGTGCTGATGCGGCCTTACTCGTTACGCCATATTATAATAAACCAACACAAGAAGGCCTATATCAACACTACAAAGCAATTGCTGAAGCCGTTGATATTCCACAAATTCTTTATAATGTACCAGGTCGTACTGGTGTCGATATGCAAAACGAAACCGTTATTCGTCTTGCTGATGTTAAAAACATTATTGGTATTAAAGATGCAACAGGCGATGTACCACGTGGTCAAGCCCTCATCGAAGGTTTAAATAATAAAATCGCTGTTTATTCAGGTGATGATGAAACGGCTTGGGAACTGATTTTACTGGGTGCAAAAGGTAATATCTCTGTAACAGCCAATGTTGCACCAAAGCAAATGAGCGAAATTTGTGAAGCTGCGTTAGCTGGAGATAAAGCAAAAGCACAAAGCTTGAATCAACAAATTGCAAATCTACACAATATTTTGTTTTGCGAATCAAACCCAATTCCTGTGAAATGGGCATTGCATGAGATGGGCTCAATTGGTACAGGTATTCGCCTACCATTAACCGCTCTAGCACAACAATATCGTGAACCGCTCCGCACAGATTTAAAAGCTGCGGGAATTATTTAATACGAGCAATTTATGATGCAATTACGTCTTGGTGTTGTCCTAGTCATTTCAGCTTTAAGTTTGGCTGGTTGTGGTCGTTTTGCCCTCAATAATCATTCTTTAGATTATAAAAAAGCACAAGCACTTGAACCACTCAAATTTCCTGAGGGCATAACGGCAAGACCATTTACGCCATTGTATCCAGCGCCTACGGTTGATCCACTTGCAATTGAGCATGCACCAAAGCTTGAAAATGAAAGTGGCAACCGCTATGCATTGCCTCGTCCAAAAGCGATGCAAAATTCAGCCGATAATACTTCAGCAACCGCTTCAACAGTGGGTCGTCCACAGCTTGTCACTGATGGGAATAAAAACCCATTACTCAAAGTTGATGGCCCGACAGCAAGTGCATGGCAATATACTTTTGCAACCTTGAGCAGCCTCAACTACAAAGTTATTTCACAAGCAGAAAATGGCTATGAAGCAACGATTAAGGTAGGTGATCAAAATTACCTAGTTAAATTATCGGCTGTAGGCTCAAGCAATACAGTTGCGCTATTCAAACTTGATACAACATTTGCAGACCCTGCCGTTGCAGCTGAAGTGTTAACCCAGATTTACCAAAATTGGCCAGCCTAGTCGTTTACTAGGCATACTTTTTCAAAAGGTTCCCCCATGTTAAAACAAACCTTGCTCTATACTGGTAAAGCAAAATCTGTATATGAAACAGATAATGCTGATCACCTGATTTTAGTCTTTCGTGATGATGCATCAGCATTCAATGGCGAAAAAATCGAGCAACTAGATCGTAAAGGCAAGGTGAACAACCGTTTTAATGCCTTCATCATGGAAAAGTTGGCTGAAGCGGGTATCGAAACTCATTTTGAAAAGTTACTTTCTCCAACAGAAGTGCTTGTGAAGAAATTACAAATGATCCCTGTTGAATGTGTTATTCGTAACTACGCAGCAGGTTCATTATGCCGCCGTTTAGGTGTTGAAGAAGGTAAAGAGTTAACACCACCAACATTTGAATTGTTCTTCAAAGATGATGCGCTTGGCGACCCAATGGTCAATGAATCTCAAGCAATTGCTTTAGGTTGGGCAACAGCACCTCAACTTGAAAAAATGAAAGAACTGACTTACCAAGTGAATGATGTACTGAAAGCATTATTCGATGCAGGTAATATGATTCTTGTTGATTTCAAACTTGAATTCGGTGTATTCCACGATCGTATCGTATTGGGTGATGAATTCTCTCCAGACGGTTGCCGTTTATGGGATAAAGACACCAAGAAAAAATTAGACAAAGACCGTTTCCGCCAAGGTTTAGGTGGTGTGGTTGAGGCTTATGAAGAAGTTGCTGCACGTTTAGGCATTAACTTAGATAATATCTAAGCCTTAAGCTGCCGTTCTTAATAAAAAACCAGCCTGATTAGGCTGGTTTTTTATTAGTTTATCTAATTTCCCAGTTTCTGATAAATCAGATTCCCTTAAGTTATCGTGCCCTTATGCTCATCTTCAAAATATTGATCAGCTGCCCAATCCGTCATCGATTTTAAAGCCATATAGGGACTCACGCACTCATCTGCACCTAATACATAATTACTGCGTGTCACTCGATTTACAGTTGCATCTAACATCGTCAAACTATTCGGCGGCACAACAGGTGCATCATGATGCTCTGTAAAAATAAGCTGTTTCTTCAAAGCGCTTGCCGTCGGTGAAATACGTGCTGCTCTCGCCTCACCTAAGGTTTGTTGACGATGCCAATCCCCCCAATAGAACGTATGCAATGAGAAGAAAGATGGAATAATATCCAAGGCTTTCAGTTGATCCAGCTGATCGTCACGAATCGTTTGAGGACGAAATGAATACTGTGAAATTAAAATATCTTTGTAAGCCTACTAGAGACTTTAATTGCAATATCATCCACATAGCGACTATAGGGAGTAGCTAAAACAATACTTATCATCACTGTAAACAAACTCGCCCACAGACCCGCTACCCAATACGAAAAACCCAATTGAATATGAAATAGATTAAAACAAGGAATTGCTAAAGCATAAATCACAGCAAGATGAATTAAATAAATAGAAAATGAGATCTTGCCTAAGAAAACTAAAAATGGTGAATCAAAAAATTGTGCTAACCATTTGCCTTTTAATACCGCATACACGATAAAAAAACCGCCAATAAAATTCAGATAATCATAGGTTTGCTCACCTAAAAATTGAGCAAAAATCCGATAACTCAAACTCTCGTTATGCGCACCACAGAAATATAGCCCCAGCGTGAATAGCAACACAGATAGGCCTGTTGCTAATTCTGATGCATATAGAAGTAAACCCATACCTAAAATAAAACTCAGGATACCGAGTAATACAGTTTGTGAAAGCGTATAGGCTGTCGCAATACTCAACAGCAAGAACAGACCTGCAAGCATCGGTCGTTTGCTATAAAAATAACTGGCGAAATAAATTACCAATGAACCGAGCAGCTCAATCTGCATCGTCCACAACACCCAGTTATAGCTTGAGTCCCCAAATAAAAATGCTCCGATACTGCCCTCATACAAAGCTATACTTAATTTTGGATGAGGATTTGCCAAAGCTGCCCCCCATTCAGAAACATGCGAAACATCAACAGGAAGGAAACACACGAGGTAGGCAATAATACAAGAGATAAACGCGGGAATAGCCAAACGTGGATAGCGTTTCAGTAATGATTTTTTTAATCGCTCAGTGGCATTAGGCTTGTTTAAGCTGGACAGGCTCAGTACATAGCCGCTCAGGACAAAGAACACAAAAACTGCGCCTGTTCCTGAATAGAAAAATGCCAGTGGTGAGTTATGCAACAGGGCGAAAAAATTATATTGCGGAACCGCACTTTCACCAAAATTATGCAGTTGTGGAAAGAATGTCAGCGACAGGTGCGACAACACCACTGCAAGGCAGGCCAGACCCCGAATACTTTCCGCAGCATTAATTTTTTGGGTGGACATTGATGGAACTTTATCATCCGTGATAAAGGGCGATAATGCGACCTTTTGCCTGACCTGTCTAGGGGGCGCTTACAAAAAAAAGAATGCCCAAGCTATCCTTTCAAATCAGAGATTGGAACAAGGTCGTCATATCATTGTTGCTGCTGTTCCTGCTGCCAACGCCGTTGCTGCAAACGTTCGGCTTCAACTTCACGTTTATTTAAGGCTCGCTCATACAGCTTCGTACCCCGCAACTCAGGCGGCAAATATTCCTGTAAAACAAAATGCTCAGGATAATGATGCGGATACAGATAATCCACGCCATAACCTTGTTGCTTCATCAATTTGGTTGGCGCATTACGTAGATGCAACGGCACAGGTAAATTCGCAGTTTTTTCGGCAAGCTCCAAAGCTCGGTTAATGGCGAGATAGGTACTATTACTTTTCGGGCTGGTTGCCAGATATACGGCACATTGACCTAAGATAATCCGTGCTTCAGGCATACCGACCGCTTGTACTGAACGGAAACACTCACCTGCCAACAACAAGGCATTCGGATTCGAGTTGCCAATATCTTCCGATGCTGCAATCAACATTCGACGTGCAATAAAAACAGGGTCTTCACCACCTTTGAGCATGCGTGCCATCCAATATAGGGTCGCATCCGCATCGCTACCACGAATCGATTTGATAAATGCCGAAACCAAATCATAATGCTGCTCACCTGATTTGTCATAACGTGCAATATTCTGCTGTGCGACTTTAACCACAATTGCATTGGTCACGATATTTTCAACGTCTGCCTCAAAAGTACTGGCAATTAAATCAATCAAATTAAGCGCTTTACGTGCATCACCCGCAGCAAATTGAATCAGCGCATCATATTCTTCAATCTGAATAAAACGCTCTTTCAAAAACTTATCACTTTGAATGGCTTTATTGATCAGGGTTTGAATCGCATCCGCATCCAGACTATTCAAGGTATAGACCTGACAACGGGACAACAGTGCGCTATTGACCTCAAAGGATGGATTTTCAGTGGTGGCCCCAATCAGGGTAATTTTGCCTTTCTCCACCGCACCCAGTAAGGCATCCTGCTGTGATTTATTAAAACGGTGAATTTCGTCAATAAACACTACTGGCGTAAGCAGATCACCGCTTTCCGCAATCACTTCGCGCAGCTCTTTTACGCCCGTATTTAATGCAGATAAACTAATAAAAGGGCGATCAACTGCCTGTGCCAATAACAAAGCAATTGTAGTCTTACCCACCCCTGGCGGCCCCCAAAAGATAATCGAAGGCAAATGCCCCTGATCAATCATTTGGCGTAACGGTGCATGCTCACCGAGCAAATGATCTTGCCCGATGATTTCTGACAAATCACGAGGGCGTAAGCGTTCAGGTAAAGGAATATGCGTATCTGACATCATCACGGACTTTATACTGTTTTATCCTAGTCTATTGCGTCTGGTTCAAATCTACAATTTGAATCTGCAACCACGCGACATTCTATTGCGCAGTATTCTTTTGAAGTAACTGCTGCATGACATGCTAGCTTGCAGTAATTCGAGCTTCATTCGGAAAATTAGTGTTAGCGAGCATCACAATCCCAATTTTCTGCTGTGGTATAAATGCAGCATAGGCACCAAAGCCATTGGTAGATCCTGTTTTATTAAAATAAGTGGATTGTGAGGCAATTTTGGGTTGTTTGATCAGCGTTACTGCATGGCTTTCTAAAGCCATTTTACTTGAGTTGCCTTGTAAACGTGTTTCAAGCTTAACGGGATAAGCATATTGCTCCCATCCCAAGCCCTGCGTCATTGCACCGACTTTAAAATAACCGATATGGGCATTTTCAATGGCTTGACGAATTGACCGATTTAATTGAGCTGAATTGATCTGCGCATCTAAAAATTTCAGCATATCCGAACTACTGCTTTTGACACCATAGGCTTCAGCATCCAACATCCCCGCAGAAACGCGAATGGGTTGATCATTTTTATAACCCCACGCATATTGTGACATCTGCTGTTCGGGTACTCGAATAAAACTTTGTGTCATTCCCAATTGTGGTAGCAATGTTTTTTCAATCAGTTCGCGATAGGGTCTTTTCAATGCTAATGCCGTGATATACCCCATCAAACCAATGCTTGGATTTGAATATTGTCGTGCAGTACCAACGTTGGTCTTTGGCTGCCATCTTTGAAAATATTGAAGCATGTCTTGCTGACTAACAACTTCATCTGGAAATTGCAGCGGAAAGCCACCTGCAGTATATGTACCTAAATTTAAAATCGTAGCTTTATTCACTGCGGTATTTTTTAATTCTGGGAAATACTTGGCGGGATGATCCGACAATAATAACTGCCCTTTCGCCTGCGCATAACCTGCCAAAGTTGCATTAAAGGTCTTACTGACTGAGCCAAGTTCAAATAAAGTATGGTTACTTACGGGTTGTTGGTTTGATTTTGATGCCAAGCCATAATTGATAAAATAATGCTTACCATCGAATGTGACACCGACCGCTAATCCAGGAATCTTATATTGATCTAATAATGGTTTAAATTGTTGATCTACAATTTCCCTAACTTGCTGCTCACTGAGCGGTTTTGCCCAAATCGAAGAATTACAGGATAAAAGCCCTGCAAGTAAAAAAAGCATTCTTGATGCGATCATGTCTATTTCCCAAACCCATTTCATTCAAACAAAGAGGCTCTCAAACCACATCGACCTCTCAGTGTTCATCATATGGGAATGTATAGATAAAATACTGCAAAAGTATTGTTTTTTATTGATAAAAAACACAGTTATAAGAAATATATATCAAGATCTAACGTACCCAACGTACGACATAATCTTCTATATCTTCTTCATTTATATCTTGTTCTGAAATACAGCGTCCAGCAGCCGATTTCTTCGCTTTAATCACACTCTGACGTGAACCCGTATTTAAATAATGCCATGACGGTAAATTTTTACCTTCATTCAAACGACGATAAGCACAACTAGGAGGTAACCATGTAATTGTTTGCAATCGTTCAGGTGTTAATTGAATACAATCTACAACATACTGTTGACGATTCGGATAATCAGAACAACGTGCAGTTTTACAGTCTAATAATTTACATGCAACTTTGGTGTATGCGACTTCTGCCGTTTCTTCATCTTCAAGCTTAACCAAACAACATAAACCGCAACCATCACACAATGCCTCCCACTCAGTATTATTCAACTGATCAAGTGGATATAGTTTCCAAAAGTTAGCGCGCAATTCGGTAGACATGGCAAATGTTTTAGGCTTTAAAAATTTGTGTTGATTATAGCATTTATTCTCAATCAAGCCGTTTTCCAAGCGACTTAAGCGATTAACAATACTTAAGTTATTGAACATTTCAACCACAGAAACACCACATTTGGTTCGAAAAACACACGCTATAGTAATCTCATAACGATAAATTTAGGAGTAAGTAATATGTTCCGTTGGGCTATTATCTTTGCAGTGATTGCATTAATCGCCAGTTTATTAGGTTTTGGTGGTGTTGCTGGTTTATCCAAAGACTTTGCCGTCATTTTATTAGTGATCGCGGCTATTCTTGCTGTAGTGGGTTTCTTATCACGCGGTAAAGTTTAGTTTAAAGAGAAATAAAAATTCAGAAAGAAAAAAGAAGAATCGCCGTATTCTTCTTTTTTTATTATCATCATTTCAGCCGAATAAAAATTTGTCTTTCCGCTAGCATCATCAATTTTTTGCTTTTTTATGCTTTAATCAAAGCATTGAAAATATAGATCAGGATTAAAAAATGAGCTTTCCAATTACAACGCGTGAAATTGAATATACCGCACCAGATGGTCAACGCCTTATTGGCTATTTTGCGACACCTATCCGAGATGTACCAGTTGCAGGAGTTATTGTTGCTCCAGAATGGTGGGGACGTACCGAATATACCGAGCAACGTGCGCGTGAACTTGCAGAACACGGTTTTGCCGCTCTCGCAATTGATATGTATGGAGACAAAAAAGTTACCTCTGATGTTCCTCAAGCATCTGCATGGATGATGCAAACATTTGATCATGTAGACACCGTGGTTGAGCGTGCTCAAGCAGGCTTAGATGCTTTAAAAGCACAACCAGAGGTCAATACGGAAAAATTGGCAGCAATTGGTTTTTGTTATGGTGGTAAAGTTGTTTTGGATTTGGCGCGATCTGGTGCCGATTTGAAAGCTGTGGTGACCTTCCACGCGAATTTAAGCCCGAAAGCACCTGCACAAAAAGGAAAGATTCAGGCTGAAATTCTTGTATTACATGGTGAGATCGACACCATGGTTTCTTTAGATGATGTCGCAAGCTTCCGTCAGGAAATGCACGATGCAGAAGTCGATCATGAAGTGATTATTTTTGAAGATGCCAAACATGGCTTTAGTAATCCCCTCGCAGATGAGCGAGCTAAAGCAAATAATGTTGACTTAGGCTATAACGCCGAAGCTGAACATCAAGGATTAGAAGCAATGTATGAATTACTAGGTAAACATTTAACCTGATTCAAAATATTGGCATAAACTTTCGCAAAGACTTCATTCTGTGTAGGTGGTATTTATGTCTCCTACACACGAACAAATGTTTTTATCATTTAAATAAGTCCACGATTATATTTTCATTATACTAAGCCTCTGCTTTTGATTGTTCTGATTCATGTCTGATTTCTCATTTTCTGATGCACTACTCACGTGGTTCGACCAACATGGCCGCCACGATTTACCATGGCAAGTCACTAATGATCCCTACAAAGTGTGGGTGTCAGAAATCATGCTACAACAGACTCAAGTTAAAACTGTTCTGCAATATTTTGATCGCTTTATCGAAAGGTTTCCAACCGTAGACGATCTTGGTCAGGCCAGTTGGGATGAGGTTGCCCCTTATTGGGCTGGTTTAGGCTACTATGCCCGTGCACGAAATCTGCACAAAGCCGCTGTTATCGTAAAGCAGAACGGAAAGTTTCCTGAAACATTAGAACAGTGGATTGAATTACCAGGCATTGGCCGTTCAACCGCTGGTGCATTAATGTCTCTTGGCTTACGACAATATGGCGTCATTATGGATGGCAATGTGAAACGAGTTTTAGCACGTTTTTTTGCGATTGAAGATGATTTATCCAAGCCACAGCATGAGCGTACTTTATGGCAAATTGCGGAACAGCTGTGTCCGAAAGAACGCAACCATGATTACACCCAAGCAATCATGGATTTGGGTGCTACAGTCTGCACACCGAAAAAGCCTTTATGTTTATACTGCCCAATGCAACAACACTGTCAGGCCTATCAACAGGGTTTAGAACAAGAACTCCCATTTAAAAAAGCAAAAAAACCTGTCCCTGTTAAAACGGCGAATGTGCTCCTAATTCAAGCAGGTCGTGAGTGGCTTTGGCAACAACGTGAAGCCCACGGTCTATGGGGAGGTTTGTATTGTCTGCCTATCATTGAACAGGCAACCGAATTACAACAGATTGAACAACAATTTAAGCTCCAAGCTCAAGTATCATCACTACAGATTAGTCATAGTTTTACTCACTTTACATGGATACTGCATGAACAACTGTTCCACGTGGAACATGATCAAAAAGAACAGCTCAGTATCGAATTAAATGGAGTATGGCTAAGTCCAGAAGCTGCGATTGCCAAAGGCATTCCAACCGCCATGAAAAAATTGATTACAGCAAAACAAAAGACTTCCTCTACTTAATTGTTGTAAATCGAAATCACAAGGAGTTTGTGTGCGTCTTTCGATTCCATTTATCGTGATTAGTCTATTGGCTATTCTAATTTCTGCATGTACGACAACGCCTAGTAAGCCTACGCCCCTACCAGCCACTCAAATCAATAAACTTAAAAATCTGCGTTTAGATAGCCGTTTGCCCGTTCCAGTCAAAGGTATCAATCGAAATGAATTACGAGATACTTGGGGAGCTGCACGTAGCCAAGGACGTAACCACGAAGGGATTGATATCATGGCGGAACGTGGTACGAAAGTGTATAGTGCCACTGAGGGCTTAGTGGCTGATTTACGTAATAATAATCTAGGCGGCAAGGTGATCTGGATTCTTGGCCCCTCTGGTTCATGGCATTATTATGCACATCTGGATGGTCACAAACGTGGTCTCAATGTTGGGGATTATGTCCGCAAAGGTGACCTGATCGGCTATGTGGGCAATACAGGCAATGCTCGCCATACCGCCCCACATTTACACTATGGCATTTATCTCAATGGCAAAGGGCGTGGCGCAGTCAATCCATACCCATACTTACGTTAGGAATACAGCATGTCAGAAGCATTGATTGAACGTCTGGTTGAATTTGCAGAATCAGGTAATCAGCAAAAAATCATCATCAATGGTACAAGTTATCAAGGCTGGATTATGGAGATTACCGAAGATGCTCTGCTGATTAGCACAGGATTTGCAGATAAATCTGGTAAAGACTTTTGGCTTAAATTTACTGATTTAAATACAGCTGAACTGTATTATTGGGATACTCGCCCAAATGAATGGGTGACATTCACACTTTCATGATTTTATATGAATAACAATAGGAAGCATCAAATATGACGATTCAACGCTGTAGCTGGTGCTCCAATGATCCACTCTATATTAGCTACCACGATGAAGAATGGGGCAAAGTAGAACAAGATGAAAATCGATTATTTGAGATGCTTTGTCTTGAAGGTCAACAAGCTGGATTATCATGGATTACGGTGCTAAAAAAGCGTGAGAATTACCGTTCACACTTCTTTCACTATCCAATTACTAAGATTGCAGAGTTTACTGATGATCAACTCGAAGACAAACTGAGTGATGCAGGATTAATTCGTCATCTAGGTAAACTTAAAGCGATTCGAGACAATGCAATTGCATGGCAGCAACTCAAAAATGAAGTTGGTGATGTATCTGATTGGCTATGGGCCTTTGTTGACCATCAGACTCCAAATAACGATGTCATTCATTATCGTGATGCACCTGCACACACCGAAATCAGTCAAAAACTTTCAAAAACACTGAAAAAACGTGGTTTTAAATTTGTTGGTCCCACAACGTGTTATGCGTTTATGCAAGCGGTAGGCATGGTCAACGATCACGAAAATCACTGTCATTTTAAATAATACGAATTCATTTTGCTTTCCAAGGAGTTATCGAATGAGCAATAACCAAATTCGTGCTTATGCTGCAATGAAAGCAGGAGAGCAATTGGTTCCTTATCAATTTGATGCAGGTGAATTAAAGCCACATCAGGTTGAAGTTAAAGTTGAATACTGCGGTTTATGTCACTCAGATTTGTCTGTGATCAATAATGAATGGCATTCATCCGTTTATCCTGCTGTCGCTGGACATGAAATTATTGGCACAATTATCGCACTCGGTTCAGAAGCCAAAGGACTGAAACTTGGTCAACGTGTTGGCATTGGTTGGACAGCTGAAAGTTGCCAAGCATGTGATCCTTGTATTGGTGGTCATCAAGTTTTATGTACCGGTGGCAGCGTTGCGACTATCGTTGGTCATGCGGGTGGCTTTGCAGAAAAAGTTCGCGCAGGTTGGCAATGGGTCATTCCTCTACCAGAGGGTTTGGATCCTGAGAGTGCAGGACCATTGCTTTGTGGCGGCATTACCGTGTTTGATCCTTTACTTAAACATCAGATCCAAGCAACACATCATGTCGGTGTCATTGGGATTGGTGGTTTAGGGCATATGGCCATCAAGTTACTTAAGGCTTGGGGTTGCGAGATTACCGCATTTAGTTCAAATCCAGACAAAACTGAAGAACTCAAAGCCATGGGTGCTGACCATGTGGTGAATAGTCGTGATGCTCAAGCGATCAAAGCACAACGTGGCAAATTTGATCTATTGCTTAGCACCGTCAATGTAACGCTGAATTGGCAAGCCTATCTCAATACCTTGGCACCGAATGGTAGTATGCATTTCTTGGGTATTACCTTAGAGCCTATTCCAGTTTCTGTAGGTACTATCATGAGTGGTGCCAAATCGATTACAGCTTCACCAACTGGGTCACCTTTAGCACTGCGTCAACTACTACAATTTGCCGCACGTAAAAATATTGCGCCACAAATTGAGCTATTTCCAATGTCTCAACTCAATGAAGCCATTGAACGACTGCATTCAGGTCAAGCACGTTATCGGATCGTACTTAAAGCAGACTTTGATTAATTTAAAACCGACGACATACACTCTCTCACCCAATCCGCCAACTGTTGAATTGCTTGGCGGATTTCGGTGGTCAACGCATGCCCTGCATTTAAACGAATGAAGTGCTGATAACGCTGATCTTCACCAAACACTTCCCCTGGTACGATATTAATCCCTTGGCGCTGCGCTAAATAATATAACTCTAAGCCCGTAATATTTTCTGGCAGTTGCAACCACAAAGCATAACCTCCTTCTGATTGACTCAAGGCGATTGGAATCCCACCAAATACTTCCAAAATATAAGCACGATACTGTTGGACTTGTTGCATCAACTTCGGTCTTAACTCATCCAAATGCTCACGATAACCACGACTATAAATGAAATCAGCCAAGCCTAACTGTAAGGGTGTATTGACACCGACGTTATTTGATAAGAGTTGTGGTCGTAAGTGTTGTAATTGTGGTCCCAAGCAAAACCATCCCACACGATAGGCGGTAGACAGTGACTTCGAGACTGAACCACACCAAATTACGTAGCCTTGTTGATCCCAATAACGAATCGGCAAAGGTCTCTCTTTTTGGAAACTGCATTCACCATAAATATCGTCTTCTAAAATAAAACATTGGTATTGCTGTGCAAGTTCAGCAATTTTTTGCTTCTGTGAATGACTTAAACAGTAGCCCAATGGATTTTGAAAATTAGCAGTGAGTAAACATAACTTGGCATCGCCCTGTTTCATAAAAAACTCAAGACGCTCAAGGTCAATGCCACGATGATCGGCTGGAATCTCAATAATCTTACGCTTAAGACTTGCCAACATTTGCAACTGGCCATTAAAGGTAGGTGTTGGAATTAAGATACTATCCCCTTCCTGACTGATCTGCTGAATTAACAGGGACAAAGCTGGCATACAGCCATTGGTAATAAAAATATCTTCTGTAGCGACATAAATCCCATCTTCACGCCAATGATCTGATAAAGCCTTACGTAACTGCTCATGTCCCTGTTTATTACAATATAAAAAATCTTCGGGCTGACAGTGTTTAAGCGCACGCTGTAAGGAACGACGTAGCCCATCTACAGGAATTAAATGGGGTGACAACTGAATAGCCCCTAAAGGAGTTAAATGATTTTGAATCGATGCTGTTTGAATCTGATTCTGTAAGTCTAAATTCGAGACTTGCCGTGCTTTGGACTCAAAGCTTGGACTTTTAGGGGCAGCACTTTGATATTGTCTTGAACTTACAAAATAGCCTGATTTGGCTTTGACATAAATCAGTCCTTTGGCTTCTAACAGTTCGTAGCATTGTTGTGCGGTACTCAAACTAATACTTTGCTGACGAGCAAATTCCCTTAAAGAACTTAACTTTTGCTGTGGCTGTAATTCATGTTGATAAATTTTATGAGCCAATTGATCTGCTAGGCGTTGATATTGAAAAGTCATATCTGTACTGCTTTTTTATAAATTTCTGTATCTGTATTGGTTAATACAACACCGTTAAGCTATAAAAATCAACTAACAAAGGATAAGAGCATGAAAAACAATATCTTATTTATATTTTCTACAATTTTTTTTACAGGCTGCAATCTGACTGACCAGTCCACTTATCAGCAACAACAAGTGTGTAAATCACTCTCACAGGGATATCTGCAAATTCAAAACCAATCGACCTATGAATTATGGAAAATGGAGAAAAGTGAAGCCCCTGAGCAGACCCGTATCATCAAACTGACCTATAAGAAGCCCAATGAAAATGGCCTGATGCTCTCAAGTAACTTTCTGCCAACGGTCAAAATTGAATGCACGCAACAACAGCAACAGGTCAAAGTTGCAGTACAACAACCGACTGGACAACTTGTTCAAGTTTTAGAACTCAAACTTGCCGAAACAGCTATTGGCAAACCGAAAATCCATGACTTAACTGCTCAGTCAAAAACTCAATAAATAAGCGAACCCGTTTCGGCAAATGCGCTTGTTGATAATACACAGCATGGATGCTTTGATAAGAGTGCTCAATCTGATCTTCAAATAGTGCTTCAAGGCGCCCTTCTTTCATATCCTGCCAGATTTCAAACTCTGATAATCGGGCAATGCCCTGCCCACGCAAACA